>Ga0065720_1019000_pt1 | contig 46732 bp, 47 predicted proteins | sample Thericmetagenome_FD_59107 | JGI IMG/M metagenome (GOLD analysis project Ga0065720, IMG submission 59107) | Thermophilic microbial communities from the Joint Bioenergy Institute, California, USA of rice/straw/compost enrichment - eDNA_2 v2... | ecosystem: Engineered > Solid waste > Grass >... | reverse complement strand
TCCATCATAAGAATGCTGACAGAGTCGAAAGCTTTGAAACAAAGGAATATGTTGATCCTTTTGATATGGCTCAAGCCAGTGCTTATTTTACAAAGATAGCTACCAAAATTATCTATGACAAGTGGATTAAAGAACAAAACAGCAAGCCAAAAGAGTGCAATTGTTCAATTGAGGATATCCAGTTCTTTGCAGAAACTACCAATTTGAAGGCAGCCGCTGGTCTTCTTTCACAAGGATTTAACTTGGGTAGTTTTGAAAGACTTCAGAATATTTTCAGAAAAAATCCTGAAAAATGCCAAAAGGTTATAGATAAATTGAAGATGATAAAGTATAGAGAGTATCAGGATATCCAATTCGACTTTGATTTTAAAATCAGAAAGAAATGGCTCAGACAACTCTTCAAAAGATATGAAAAGACCTATGAGTATTCTGAATGGAAAGAGCTCTGGTTTAGAGAGCATTTGAAAAAGTAATGGATTTGTAAAATTATGTATGAGCTTATATTCTGAGTGTAAATACTAAGTATAGCTATCTCTAATGAGCTCATCTGAAAATATTTTAGATCAGTTTTTGAATTAGGACACTTTATTAACAAAACATAATGCATTAATAAAATATGCAACCACAGATTGATTTGAAATGAATTTAGTTAATATATGTCTCATTTTTCTGCAACTTGTAGGCTCTTGAGCAACTCTAACACTATTTCATAATCCTAAAGAATTAATCACTCAGAATTTTCTTTTTCTACATTAATGCTCTTTTCAGCTCTTTTAGCTATCTCAATAGGAATGACATCCCCAGTTTTCTTCTTTTCAGCTATCCAATTTCTGTCCTCATTTAGTTGTCTTAGAATATTCTCCATTTCACTTGGAGGGAGGTCTTTGCATTTTTGTATCTAAAATAATCAATAAAGCCCAGGGAATTTTACTTCAGGAAGAATCTTATTTTCGAATTGGGTTACTTTAGCTGAAAAGTCGTCAAGAGCTTCCATAACAGTCTTGCCTTTTTTATATCTTTCATTTAAGGGTTGAATTAAAGTTTTCAATTCTTCCAATTTGTTGGCATACTCACCTTTACTTGCTCTTGCTCCTTCTCCATATAGCCATTGGTTGGTTTTATCAAGCTCGTTCAAAATAAATTGTTTCATTTCAGCATCAATATAACCACTATAAACATCGTTGAGTTTATTCTTGGAATCATAGATATAGGCCTCTAGTTCATTTTTCTTCTCAGCTGTCTCCACAGCATGCTTGTCACAATCTAGCATAGCGTTTTCTTCCTTGACAAGCTGAATAATTTGTTGACTTGTAAGAGGTTCCTCAAAGTTTACTTGAGTCTCCAATTCAGTAACTCTTGCCTTTCTCCTCTTTTTAAGTTGATCCTCTTCCTCTGAATTCCATAGACTGCGGAATTTTTCACTCCAACCTTTTTCGGTATTTGTGAAGAAATTGAGAACTTTGTCAGCAAGTCCTGCTTCTTTCTTCTCTTCAGGCTTGCTTCCCTAACACAGTAAATTTACACAGAAGTTATATATTACAGGAACCAGAGGATCTTCCACATATTCTTCAAGCATTTGTGCTTGATCAACTTCAATCATTCCATTATCATTCAATGCGACTCTAACTTTGTTGACGAAACTAGCTTCTTTTGGAAGTACAGGGAAAACATAAATTTGAGCTAGAGATTAGACAAAATATATTGTTTTGTTACATAATAGAGGATCAAATCCTTGGACAGGTGGGTCATAGGTCAACTTAATTTCAATACAGGGTGCGACTCTAGGCATTTCCAGTGCTCTAGCTCTCGGCAGAGTGCATCCCTTTTCAAACAGAATTACTGTCTGATTTTCAGAAGAATTAGGAATATCTTGAGTGGTTTCGATTCCTGGCTTGGATCCCTTTCGGTGTGTGAAGGCCCATGAAGCTCTGATGGGATGGTAATTGCTTTCTTCAATTAAGTAATTTGAAACTTTGGAAAGAGGATTGAACATAGCCGCCTATTTCATTAATAATGAAGGGGAAATTGATTACTTGAATAGCTGCTCCTCTGGAAATGCATTCAGTCGAGTGAAGAGTTCTTGAGCATTCCATTCCGAAAATTTCTTGAATGATCTTTTGTAGGGATGGCATTCTAGTACCTCCGCCTACGATTTCGATGCTATGCAATTTCACTTTCAATTCTAAATTCATTAATACATGGAGAGGAATTAACTACCTGATTTCAGTTTAACTAAGAGGTCCCTGAACTTCTGTAAATGTTCTGCGTTAATTTTTTCATATTCTTCTCTTGAGAGAGTGTGACTAAGATCATAATCCTCTGCAACACAGTCCACATTGATAGAGGCTTCTGAGTTGGCACTCAATACTTTTCTTTGTTTTTCAATAGCCTCCAGCATTCTTAATCTAATTTTCTCCTTCTTTATCACATTCACTCCCATCTCCTTTTCTATCTTGTTGACATAGTATTCCAACATCTTCCAGTCGAAGTCTCTTGTACCAAGATTTCTTTCAGAATGTTGATTCATGATTGTGAGTTTCTCTTTAGTAAATGCAACAACAAAGGCACTTGCGTTTGCATGACCCACATCTACAAAGCCTACATATCTTGGCTTATCACTCAGCTCACTCAATCTGAATAATCCATATGAAAGTGCAACTATCTCTTAGAAAAATGAGAGGAAATTCATACTGGCTGTGGATTCGTTTAATAATTTGAGAACATTGATTTCTGCTATTCTAGCAGCATTCAATAATGCTTTCTTTTCTTGCTGGGTGAAATAAGTTGGGACTGTTATGACCATATCATTAGTAGAAGCACCATTGGCTTTTAAGGTATGCTTGATTTTCTGAAGCATCATCCCTACTACTTGTTCGGGTAGGAATTTCCTCTTCTCTCCTCTGTAATTGACTTCGAAGGCAATTTGATTATCTGAGTAGGGCACAACAGGACAATATAGCCATTTCTTCTCGTTTTCTAGCAGGGGAGAATTCGGAGCGAGACCCAAGAATCGCATAGGAAATTGGACGGTATTCTTGAAATTGGATTTGAGCTATTCATTAACGACAAAAGTTGAAGATATACCTGAGCATAACCTAATTCTCCTATGAATCTTTCGTAATCTCCAAATCCAACAACTACTGGAGTTTCTCTTTGAGAGGCTTCGTTAGCAAGGATTTCAACGCCACCTTTTTTAGCTACTGCTATCAGGGCAGTTTGACTTCCTATGTCGATTCCTACAAAACTAGGTGAATTCATTAGGAAATAAATTTATTGAAAATTGAGTATAGAATTTTGCTAAGAGATCTTAAGAATCTCACAACGTTGATGAAACAAACCTATAAACCAGGTCTGAACAGGCATCAAATCGCTGCTCACTGCCAAAAATATATAAAATAGTTTTTTTATTTTAGACGGGAGCGACGTTCAATCATTTGATATCCTGAAAGGTTTTAATAGCTTTGCAATTATAAGTTACTCTAGAACTTTCTATGAGGCTATATTTGGGCATCATTTCTGGTTCATTCATAAGGAAACATATATGAAATTATTCGTTAATCCCATGTATTTAAAACTTTATATAGAAATAAAGATGCATCTCCATTCTCAAGATTGTTGGTCTATAGAAACAAGAATGATCTAAACACTTCATTAAATCAATTCCATTTCCAGGTGCGAGTGTTCAACAGCCTTTTCAGCTTGTTCTCTGAAATCGGTCTTTCTTACTATATATATGTAGAAAATGAAAAGCAATATGATTGCCGAGCCAAATCCAAGCCATATTCCCAATACCTTGAGTTCACAAACGAAAGCTAACAGATAAATCAATGGGAGTGCAACTAAATAATAAGCTACAATCATTCCATAGGTAGCTTCTTTTTGTTTTCCGATGCCTTTAATGACTCCAGATAGAGTGACTTGTACTCCATCGAAGCCCATAATGAACAAATAGATGCTTAATATCTCCAAGAGCATAGTTTTTGTGGTCTCATCTGTGCTGAACATCTCAGCCCATTCATTCCTAAAGAAGAGCATAAGCAAATAATAGGCAAATGTAATAATGAGGTCAACTATTATTCCGAAAATCATGTCATTTCTTATCCTATTTATCGCTTTGGAACCCATGTCATTAGAAATGAATGTCATAACAGCGACAGATATTCCCAGAGGGATCATGTAGTACATGGATGAACTATTTGCTAGAGCAACGTGGACGGCTAATTGGGTTTCTCCAAATAGACCAGCTAAGATGGTGAAGATTTCATAACAAGCCATATCCAAGAAGAGAATAGCGGCAATAGGAATAGTCACACGAAGAACCTTGGCAATCTCGTCTTTTTGAATAATGTTATTTTTCCAGTCAATTTCAGAAAATGGAACCCATCTCTCCTTACACTCATCAGATTTAGTCACGAAAGATAAAATAAGGAAGAGATTAGAGCCTTCTGTGATGCTTCTTGCTATTCCTGCTCCCTGGGCTCCGAGTTCAAGAGCTACAATTAAAATATAGGAGAATACGATATGGACTACAATTGTGATAGTTTGAATTCTTAGCACAGGAGAAAACAGATTCTGAGCGAAGAGATATGATTTAGTACAATCAAACAGCCCAAAGAAAACAAATGAAGGATATCCAGCAAAGATGTATTCCGCAGCATATCCAGCAACAGATTCTTCCAACCCCAAGAACATCAGAATAGATTTTGTTGGTAATAATAATAATAACAATGGGATTATGACACAGGCTTGAATGAACAAACCTCGATGGTAGGTCGCAGCAACTTGATCATTTCTTTTTGCTCCGAAAGCCTGTCCACAGAGGACATTTACTCCCTGATCAATGGCCATAATCAAAATGATCACAAAGCAGTTTGCCCAGACAAACCCCACGCCAAGTCCTCCCATTAGAGCTGTATTTTTCAGCCGGCTTACCAAAACCAGACTGACTAAGTTATAAGCCATTGTGGCAAGCAGTGTGAGACTTGTACTGGATGAAGCTACAAAAACCTTCTTGACTCCTGCTATAATCTGTTCTTTTGTCAAGTCAGAGAACACGGGATCGTCTTCTTCGTGATGTTTCATTGCAACAAACTAAATAAAATTATTAATCAGAAGATTTAGATGGATTAAGCTTTATCTGAATAATAATAACGGTGAGGGGAAAAAAACGATTAACCAATCTCATTATAAGACCCTAATCAGGATTCAATCAGGGCATTCTTGGAACTGGATTTCTCTTATCCGCTATTACACAATTTATCATACCTATAGAATTAAAAAATGCATCAAAAAGTGTTAAATATTTATTTTCCTCCCGGAAAATTACAAGGGCAAATCTTTTCAGTTCCCGATCCCTCTAAAACCATCTATTTGTATCCTTTGGTTGTAGAACTAGTACCAATTCTTGAAAATAGAATCTATTATAAATTTAAAACCAACATGCTTCACAACATGTCTCAGAGAAATTTTTGACACTTAAGAGAGGTCAAAATAAGGTAAAAAGCTCTTTAAAATTACTATACAATTAGTTACAAAAGAATTTTGAAACAAAGAAGAGGATCCCTACCATGGGACAAATAAAATCGTTATAAAGCATTGTTTGAAAGTGATAGGGCACTTCTATTGGTGTCATATGCCATCAGAGAAGTATCCCTCTTCTTAGTCCGGGCTTGTTGTTCCTCCTAAAGGATTAGATAATTCATAAGACTCTTACAATCTGCCTGAGAGTTCTCTGCATCGAGAAGATCATCTCGTTAGCTTGTTCTTCTGTCTTCAACCTCTGCTTTTCTTCATATTGAAGTTTCTTTACTAGAAATAGTATTATGTCCCTAGGATTCTTATTTTTTAAAGCAGAGTTAGTACCTTTGAGCTTTAACAATTTCTTTCAAATCATGATCCTTCCCAGGTGATTCATCTTTAATTGTATCTTGGAAGAAAATCTTTGAGTCAATGTTCAGATCCTTGATGATCGAGGTAATAACTTTGGTCTTCTTGAGTTCCAATTTATCATTAGAAGAACTCGAAAATTTCACTCCTTTTATAATCTTTTCCACATCCTGGTTGACATCTTCGACTCTGGAAAGTAAGTCGCTTCCAGCTTCAGTGCTTTTTTCACTATATTTTTGCTTTTCATCAAGTTCTTCAATACAAAATGGCATCTCTGTTTCATAGCATTCTACAATCTATACAAAATATTTCTAAAGGTACCTTTTTTGGGATGAGAGTTTTCTTGTTCCTTCTCCTTCATTCTTTTTTTCAGTTTCTTATAGGCTCCTTTATATTTCTTGAGCTCCTTTGACATTTCTTCTAATTCTCCAGTAATCTGTTCTTTCTCTTTCTTGATAGTTTCAATTAAAGTTCTGATTTCTTTCCTAGGAACTTAACATAAGAATTTAAAATGGCTACTTGTATTTTTCATGAAGATGGCTGACCTCATCTATAGCTTCCAGTCTCTTTGTGCTTTCTTGATAAGGCCCCTTTTTTGGAGTTGTTGAAGAGTTTTTATTCTCAGCCTTTTTTGGTTGAGGACTTTTGGAAGGAGTTCTTTTAGAAATGGGAGAAACATTCCTTGAAGGCTTCTTTTCTTCCATTTCTTCATATTCTATAATCTTTTCTTTTGTCTTGGATTTAACAGAAGAGTATTGCTTTTTGTTAACTGGAGTAGCTTTTGTGGTTTTGGGTTCCCGTTTTAATAATACTTCAATCATATCGTTTTTCGATTCAATGCCTTGGTTACATTCTCTCGGTGTCAATTGTTTTAATCCATCAAAACTTAGGTCGGAGATATTCAATCTGTCATTTCCATTTTCTCTACTTCTGGCTGAGTTCAAGGTGTAAATTCTATTCACATCCAGAGAAGCATAGCTGGACTTGGTTTGAAGATTATTCCCCTTGATTTTCGTAATTAGATCCTTCTTTGCCTGGGATTTTACCTGGTCCAATAACTTCTTTTGTTCTTGTACATATCCCACACTGCTCTTATGCTCTCTCGACGGAGTTTTTGTTGTGTGAACAGACGAGGTGTGTCTATTAAGAGGGCTAGTCTCTATTCTCTTATTCTCGCTTTTTGAAAGAGAATAATAGCTGAAAGTTGTTCTCTTTTTGGGTGTAGCATGACTAGGGCTAATCTGAGGCTGGGCTGTATTCTCTTTATTCCCAACCGAGAAATAAGAAGTTCTGTTTACTTGAGACTCGCGTCGTGAATCTTTGGGAGTGCTATTGTCTGTAGCAAAAAGATTGAACATAGGAACCTGTTTTCCATATTGATATATATAACTTGGCAACTGTTTGGGTATTTGAACCTCGTTTATTGCTGAAATATCAGTGTCAAATGGTGTCTCAGAGTCTTTCCTGTAGTGTGAGTTCATTCTAATGGATCCTGTGGGAGTGAATCCGATTTGATTTAAGATATCATCTGTGCTCGATGTTCTCATATCAATTATTCTGCTGTCACGAAATCCCTGAGAGCTTGATGGAGATAGGTTTTCTTTAATTGGAGAATTGGGTTCGTGTCGTCCTTTGTTGCGGCACAAAAAGGCCTTCAATCTATCAAAAGTGTAGTTGTCCATGCGCGGCAGTTTAACTTATATTTGCTAACAACTAGTCTCAATAAAATTTATCGAAAAATGATGTCAATCTTTGATATAGATAAAAATTTTCTTGATAAAGAACATTCTCTATACAGTGTAAGAGAGTCTTCTGGACAATAACTTTTGTTATTGAGCTGTAAGGATATAAATTTACTAGGAAGCTAGCAAAATAGCTAATATAACAAAAATAAGATATAGAAAAGATGGCGCCTTCCTAGACGTCGTCGCTTTTTATTAAAAGTGAAGATTGCAAGATAGAGTCATATGAACTCTTGTCAAACATAGCTACATTATTAGTTATTCCAAAAAAGTGTTATACCTGTGCGCAAGTGACCCCTCTCACTATGTCTCCTGAATTTAAGAGTTATTTTATTTAAAAGTAGGATCTGGGTGATATCCAAGATCAAGGTCAATGTTGTTAGGCTCAAAGCGGCAACTTCAAGACTGGTACTACTTGGATCGATGTCAGAATTATCCAGTGTGGGCTTGAAAATTTGCTGTAGGACCACAGCAGTTCCCAGCGCCAAGTGTGATATAATGTTTCTATTCAAGTCAACAACATTTTGAACTCAATTTACATGAATTTATATCCTCCGATCTTTGTCTGGTCTAGATAGAATATTGTATGGAATCCGAAGAATGAGTTGATAAGGATAACTGTAATCTATACGAGTTCAGAATGATTTTTAGTAACTTACGATAGCTAAGACAGCTAAAACACTATACTTATCCACTGAACCATCCAGAGACATTATTTGGATTATAATCAGAGCCATCATCAGCAAAGTTTGCAAGAATAAGAGCCAGAGAGCACTCTTACGTGTTGTTTCTATCTGCTTTTCGCTATTGTCCATGTCTTTACGCAACTTTATTGAATCTTTAACTTTTCTTCTAAACATATATTTATTTAAATACTCATATACAGTTTTAGAGTGGATAAGTCACTTCAGAAAAAACCCCATAACATTCAATTAGTAATGTTCGATTTGTTGGGTTTAATCTAAACTTTTATCAATTTAGCAGCTTGACTTTTCCATGCCCTCTATTTCTTAGTTTTTGGCTCTAAATTTAGGTGAATTAAAGTACCGATAGATTATCAATCTAGCAGAAGATAGATTTCTAGCTGTTTTCACGATAGACAGACACAGAGTTCTAATCGATTATTCGAATAAGAAAACTGAATTGATGCATGAATAGGAGTTTTAATAGGAGATAGAAGACTTATTTGGGAGATAGTGGAAGTTGTTCTATCTAAGGGTTTGATGAATAAAAAAGTGTAAAGTTATCGAATTAAAGTCAAATAAATTTGCTTCCGAGACATGGTCGACAACGAAATCTTGAAAACAGGTGATATTAAAGAGAAATACGTATTTGACAAAAAATTGGGACAGTAACTGGTGTGTCTTCTAGTCTGATTTTCTAGAGGTGCTTTTGGTGAAGTCAGAAAGTCAATAAATAAGTTTACAGGACAAGAGTTCGCTGTAAAAATTATAAATAAGTAAATCTCGCTCCTTACAACCTAACTCTCCAGAGCTGAATTGCAACCGGAAGATCTCGAAGCTTTGCAGACAGAGGTGGAAATTCTGTCACAAGTAGAGCTAAATTTAAATTTCGTTTTGAGTATATTAGATTGATCACCCTAACGTTGTCAAACTATATGAAGTCTGGGAAGACAAATCTAGATTCTATATGGTCATTGAGCTTATGACTGGAGGAGAGGTTTAATGATATTGAAATCGAATAAAATTTTAGTTATTTGATCGTATAGTTGAACGAGATCATTATAGTGAGAAAGAAGCAGCTGATACTCTTAGGCCTATAGTTGATGCCATAAGATACTGTCATTCCATGGGAATAGCCCACAGAGATTTGAAAGTAAATAAAACGAAAAAAGAATGTTCATCACAATAGCCTGAAAATCTGTTGTATGCTTCGAAAGATCCAAACGCAGTCATCAAAATTTCTGACTTCGGTCTTGCCAAGGTACATGACAGCAATCTTATGACAACACAATGCGGAACTCCTAGCTATGCTGGTAATGCAACAGAAATATTTTCTGATCTTTTAGCTCCTGAAGTTCTCGAAGGAAAGCCATATGATGAAAAGGTTGATTGCTGGAGTATTGGAATCATCCTTTACATCCTGTAAGCTGTTTCGAATATAAAATGACTGATTAGACTTTGTGGATTTCCTCCATTTTATGACGAAGATAGTGATAAATTGGTAGAGGCGATTACTAAAGGACAATTTGATTTTCCTTCCCCTTATTGGGACGATATTTCTGATTTGGGTAAGAACAACGTTACAAACATAATTTTTGTAGCTAAGGATTTGATTAAAAAGCTTCTTTGTGTTGATCCCAAGAAAAGACTTTCTCCAAATGATATTCTTTCTCATGCCTGGATTGTCGGTGATGTCACTCCCAGAAAGAATCTCACTAGTCTACCTGGAAAGATCAAAGAATATAATCTCAAAAAAAAGCTCAAGGTATTAATTTTGGAGTTCAGGCTAATTGGTTTTAGAAAGCCGGTACTTTTGTTATGGCAGCAAGCAAATGGACAGCTATCTCAAAGAAATAACTCACGTACCATACTGCTATTTTTTGGGAAATTTGTATTCCTCTGAATGACTATTCTACTCACCTTTCATATATTATCTGTTGTTGCTATGAGTAATAAAATCATTGCTAAGTGTACAATCTTGTAAATTTGTACATCTAAAACAGTCTTTTCTCCAATTTTTTTAAAAATTAAACATATTGATACTCATATACATGAGTAGAAAACCATAAGTTATACAAGGATATATAAACAAAAACAACCAATTTTACTAGTTGTCAATTGAAAATGATGATCACCTTAGTTCTCATAAGGATTCTTTCTAGGGACAGTATTTTTCCATCTAGGAGGAGTAGGAGGTCTCTTCTTCAAAGTCTCTTCATCTTCGATCCAGTTCTGGTTATTTCCATCCTGAGGATAGATCAGCTTAGGAATAATCTCTTTGTCCTTCTTAAGAATAAGAACAGCTCCTGCATTCTTATGTTTCTTACAGTAATCTGTGGCAGAGAAGACAGTGATCAATTGTCCTCCAGCAAATCTTTCAAAACCATCCATAACACATTCATGTGCTCTGATGATTAGACTGAGCCCATTGTTCTTCAAAAATCTCTCGACTCTATCAGGGCCATATTTGACAATATTTCCAGTACCGCCAGGATCTCTAATAGTGTTTGGTTGAATTCCCAGCTCTGTATCACTATCAGTAGGATCAGACCACAAGATATCAACGACAAGTTGTTGTTCAGCAGTAGAAACTTCATGAATAACTTCCAATGGTCTTTGGATCTTCTCAATATCCTCGATAGTGTTCACTGTGGATCCAATACCTCCATGAAGACAAATAATCTTCTGGTCAACTATAGCAGCAAGAGGGAGGTATTCAAAGAGTCTATTGACTCTGTTGAAGACACTATCTTCATCCAAGGGATCTTCTCCAATTCTGGCAGCACACTCGTCAGAAAATCCAAATCCATTATTGATCCACTTGTCTTCATGATTGCCTCTAATCATATGGATTTGATCAGGGTATTTAATTTTCAGTGCCATCAACAAGCAAACAGTTTCGAGAGAGTGAGAACCTCTATCAACAAAGTCTCCCAAGAAAAGATAGTCGAAGCTCTCAATGTCTCCATCTTGAGTACCAATGCAAGGGGATCCAAACAGGTCGAAAAATCTCATCAGGTCAGAGTACTGTCCATGAATATCTCCGAAAATTTTTATGGGTGATTCGACATGAAGGACCATAGGCTGGCTCTCAATGATGGCTTGAGCTTGATCACAGAGCTGCATAATATGTTCTGGGGCAAATTCAAAGGCAGCATTCATATCAGGGTTGAGGAAATGCTTAGGTTGAGCAAGTTTGCTTAAGAATAAGTTGGCAATAGTTTGGCTGTTAGTAAGGCTGGCTCCAATAGTGGGAGAAGGATACTTGAAGCTAGTATTATTTTTAATAATTTTCTTGTTTTCATCACTGAAGTGGTCAAGAGGAACCTGTTTCTTGATATCCTCTCCATTCTTTTCATTGATGATTGCAACATGAACTTCCTTAGCAAATTTAAAGTTCTTTTCAAAGGTCTTTTTGGTGACACCCATAGTATTAGTCACCAAATTTTGAGGTAATATATTACCTATTTGACTAGGCTGAAGAGTTACCATGTTAGTATTCTTCTTGTAAAGTTCATAACTGTTATTTAAGGAGTGAGATTGAGGGCTCATAGATCCCTTATCCATAGATATGTCCGGACTCACGTTTTGAGAGTTAGATTTCTTATCAATGATCTTTTCGGTAAGAATATTTGAAGACATTAAGAGTTGAGTCTTAGAGTAAAGAGCATCATGTATTTGGAAAGTCTTAAGGACATTGAGTCTGATAACGGAATCAGTAGGGACATTAGGGCTGTCCTGCTCAAAACCTCCATAAACATAAATGAAGTTATCGACAAGCCAGCTTCCATGACGGAATCTTTGTACAGCACTCATCTTGTACCAATCAGATGTCTCAGTATCATATACTTCCATTCCGATATTTTCATTTACATTATTTGTTCTTCCTCCCAGAACAATCATTGAGCTTCCAATGAACAAGCTGGTATGCTGATATCTTGCTAGAGGAGGCTCTCTGTCATTCTTATAAGGAGCCTTAACCCAATCCCAATGTCCAGATCTGTGTCTTCTAAGGCCCCAACTATCATTCAAGGCAACTTGATCTGAAGATCTTCCTCCAAAGATAACAATCATACCCATAGCAGTTCCATGCTGGCACAAAGCAGCAGAATGATAGACTCTGGGGCAAGGAACATCAGATTTGCAATCAAACTTTTGCCATGAGAAGGGGCTCTTTTCGACATTTAAGCACCAAAAATCATTGACAGCCTCTGATCCTGTATTACCTCCAAAGACCACTAAGAATGGCTTAGCATAAGTTAAAGTATGTCCATATCTTCTGCCAGGAGTGGGACCCACAACAGGAACAATATTCCAAACTGCTTTTTCTTCACCTTCCTTGAGATCCAGCAAGTACAAGTCGTCTGAAGCTAAGGAACCACCTAAAATTTAAGATTTATTGCTCTTTTACTGAAGTACCTCCTGTAGCTCCACCATAAACAACCAACTGGTTTGACTCAACACCCACGGCAGCATGAGCTGCTCTAGGAGAAGGGCTAGATCCTGCAGCTATAAACATTAATCAACCAAACCAAAAAAAAAGAACCTTCGATCTTCTTCCAGAAGCGTGCAATAAGATCAAATGAGTATGTGTCTCCGGTGATTTGATACCTTCCAGTGTCACCAGTAGCACCTCCGAACAAAATGACTTTGGATTTGGAAACAAGAGTGGTTGTATGACCGAATCTGGGTTGCGGTGCGTTTCCGTATATTTCTAGCTTTTCCATGATAAATTCAATTCAAATTTTATTTATTAAGATTAATTTGCTAACAGATAATCCTTTGTGTAAAATTTCAATTTGCTGAGAGAGATTAGAGTTCATCGGTATCCTGATTAGGGTACTGAAATAGAGATAATTTCATCAGTAAACAGTTTAGATTACTGCCTTGGCTTTCATGAAAATACAGGAAATATAGATAATTACGTCTAATTCTTTTTCCAAATTGATAACGAGCTCGTAAAGATGGTTTAAATATTTACAATATTACTCTGGGTGGAATTTGCAGGCTTCATCATAGACCATAGATTGTAGTAATTCTCTTGTAGGTTCGAAATTATCGAAGCTCCAATCGAATGGTTGTTCGCAAACAGGCTCTTCTTCTGGGTTATGCAACCCCTCGAAATAAGGATGGGCTAGACATTGTTCTACAGTATATCTCTTATCAGGATTGAATACAAGCATCTTTCCTAATAGATCCAGTGCCACAGGATTTGCTTTAGGATATAAAGTTGACCAGGGTTGCTTGGTTCTTTTAGGTAAAGATTTGATATACTTAAGGGCATGTTCATTTCCAATAAAAGCCATGTCTTCATAGCTTGGAGTTCCTAGGACAGCAATAATTCTTTGAACTTGATCCAAGTAATCCTCGCCTAAGACTCTCAATCATTTATATCCTGATCTTACCTGGAAATAGAGCAGTTCTTCCAAGTAATTCTGCAAAAATACAGCCCACAGACCATATGTCAATTGCCTTGGTATATTCAGATGCATTCAAGATGACTTCTGGTGCACGATACCATCTTGTAACCACATACTCGGTCTTAAATTCATTCTCATTTTCGAAGCCTCTGGCAAGGCCAAGATCGCAAATCTGTAGGTCACAGTTCTTATTCAATAGAATGTTGCTAGGCTTCAAATCTCTGTGCATTACATTGGCAGAGTGCATGTATAACAAGCCTCTGAGAATTTGATAAATAAAGTATTGAATATGTTCATCAGTCAGATCCTATTTTTTCAACATTTATTACTTATTAATTACTTGACGAGAGTAGATGACTCTGTGAAGGTCGGTCTCCATCAGTTCAGAAATTATATAAATATCATTGTATCCAGTTCTAGATTCTGGCTTTGGAATATCTACTAGAGAAATAATATTCTCATGTTGGAAAAATCCTAAGTGGGTTAGATTATACTTCCTTATCAAAATTTACTGAGCAAGCGGATTTCTCTGACTATTCTCTTTGCATCGATTAGATCATCAAAAGCATTTGGAACCTTTAATTCAGATAAGCTTCTTCTTATAATACCTTCTTAATAGCCACTTTTTGTCCCGTTTTCTTGTTGAGTGCTGAGCAAACAACACCGTAAGCACCAACACCGATTAGTTTGATAAATTCATACTTCTCATCGACGACAAAGGTTGTTCCTGTGTATGTTGAAATTTTATTAAAGAAGAGATTTACCTCCACATTCGAAAGCATGTTTGCCCTTGGGAATTACGAGTTTCTTCTTGTCATTTTTGGAGGTTTGAGTTTTATTTTCCATTCGCGAGAAATTTTTAACAGTTTGAATTTATATTTAATTAGTAAATTGAAATTTGCACAAAAAAAGGCAAACAAATACCAAATTTCCTATCGGTATTATGGGCACTAAAGCGGACTTATCATGGGAAATGTTAGGAATAAGGAGAAGATGCTATTTTTTTATTCGATTTTTGGAATTAATTTGATAATGAAAAACGGAACACTTGGATATCGAAGAGAGAAGCTGGATAATGAGATAATTTGATAGTATGAAGTTTTTCCAGTTAGCATGTATTTAAAGAATATTCATTAAAATGGGATTTCTATCGGCAATAATTCAAATACAATCTTAGCTATAAAACCTTTTATAACGATTGAGTCAAGCTTTTTATTGGCAAAGGGCTTCGAAAAGGTCAGGAATCCATATTCTGAGTGAACAGAATATGTTCATGCCTATCAGAAATGATTCCTTATTCAGAATCTTAATGCAAAATGAGCCCTATAATTAAAATTTATCAGTGTTTTATTTGAGGCTTTAATACTTGCAGATGGGCTCTAGAGAATTACCTTGTCCTAACAGAATTTTCGATGATATCGGAGGTGGTTTTGGTATGGGTCTTTTGGGAGGAACCGTTTTCTATTTCTTTAAAGGTACTTTCGTGTATAATTTTGGTTAAACGTTAGGTCTTTTCAATTCTCCCAAAAGAGAAAGATTTTTCGGAGGTATTCAACATCTAAAGAGAAGAGCACCTGTCCTTGGAGGTATAGTGTATGCACGCATAATTTTATATGAAAGGAAACTTCGCTTTGTGGGCCGGCTTGTTTTCAACTTTCGATTGTGCATTGTTATACGTCAGAAATGTTGATGATCATATAAATCCTATTGTTTCAGGTTTCGTGACCGGTGGTCTCCTAGCTATCAGAGGTATGAGAATGATAACATAACATAATTCGTTCAGCTGGACCAAGAGTCGCTTTCAGAAATGCCATTTTCGGTGGTATTATCTTGGGAATGATACAGCTTGTCGAAGTCATCATGATCAGATGGCAAAAGCAAGCTGAGCTTAAGATGTATAATAGCCAAGTCCAGGACGAAATAGAGAGACAAAAGGCCAGAAGAAATATGGAAATGGAAAAATATAAATCAGGTAGTTAAAATTTTGTTTTTGACCTTATCTGTTAGATATCGAAAAGAGAAGAGGCCCTCAAGTTGAACAAAGAGTTGTACAATTCTAAACTAACATGTGCAATCGACATTATGTGCATACTGTTTTCTTTTTCCTTTCATAGTAACATAATTGAAGTATGTCTGTCTATTAATAACTGCCAAAAGAAATTTCTCACATCACATTATTTTTTACTCATTAAGAATGATATCGATATTGCCAATCAAAGTCATACTAACCTAAAAATACAGCGATAACTTTTGAATATCAACATTTAAAATATATCTTTGTTATGAAATGATTTTTATGAGAAAGTTTCTTCATTTGTCTCTCTCTGTTCAACTCTTTCTTCCTTTCCTTGACTGTCTTCATTTTCTTCTTTCTCGTCTTTCTCTTCTTTTTGTTCCACCTTGTTGTTTCCTTCCTCTTCTCCCTCATTTTCTTCTCTATTTGAGTAAGCATAAGGATTCTCTTCCTCTTCAGCTTCTCCTTGAGGTTCATTATTAGTGGCCTCTTCCACCTTCTGCTCTTCTTCCTTTGCAATAGGTTGTTCTTCAATCTTGTTAGACTCTTCATTTTGAACATTTTCAGTCACAGGTTGCTCCTGAGTCTCTTCCTGAGTTGATTGTTCACCATTTTGAACAGTTGTTTCCTCCTTAAAATCAGTTTTTTCATTTGGCTTATCATTTGATTGAACAGTGATATCTTCCTGAGAAGCAGATTTTTCACTGTCACTATCAGTATTATCTTCATCTTCAGCTTTAGGACGCTTTTCTGGGGAAGGCTTTGAATTTGTTTCAGAAGGCAACTGTTCAGTGTTAATCTGGGTCGGTTCAGGTGATTTTCTTTCTTCGGGGTTTGGCTTTTGAGAAGGAGAACTCTCTTTTCTGTCCTCTGCTGTTGGAATTCTCTCTTCAAAACTTGGTTTCTCGGGAGAATTGTGGCTGGATCTGCGAGGCTTTGAAATTTGTTCAATAATTGTATGTTTAACTTCCTCTTTGGGTGGCTCTTCTTCTAATATTTGCTGTTGTACAGGTGCTTCGGTCACCTCTTCTAACAGTCCTTTCATATCTTCAATCAATTCCTTGTCATCTTCTGACAATTTGACCTATGGGTTCAGAATTTAGTTGTATGGATCTTACAGATGAAATCTCTTTCTCAACTATTCCTGTGTAAATATCCTTTCCAACTCTTGGAATGGTAGGACCTCCTCCATAGAGTTCAACAAAGATTTTCCAGATATACTCATTAACCATACGATAATGAGTATTTTTTATCAAGTTAGGCTTTGGGTTTCCATTGGCATCCAACAAAGGAGCATTTTCTACTGGACCAGGAGGAGCATGTCCCTTAATGAAATTCCTTCTTAAGAATCTATTATTTGTATAAACAAAATTCTTCCAAGCATTAATCCATTCTTGGAAAACAACATACTGATTTGTTGTCTCTAAAAGATGATTTTTCAATCCAATATTTTTTACTCTTATTATCATATTTGGCTATAAGTTCTCTCTCAAGTCTCTTTCTCTTCTTAACATTTATTGCTGTAGTCATACACTCATCACAGATATCTATTTTATCGATCAATGGGCCTCCTCCGAACTAAGTGATTAGTAGAAACTCTGATATCTTACTTTTTCCAAGAAATATTCCGCAATTGCCTTGGGAAGCTTTATACTCTGTTTTTCAATATTTGATCTAGTGTAGTTTCCTAGCTCATCTAGGCCACCATCTAAACTGAACACAAAACTTTTCTCCATATTGTTCACACTCACATCTAGCCCCATGACGCTTGTATTATTCATGTTTCCTGTTCCCTTAGATTTAGGAGGGAAGCAATCATAGTAATTGGGCTTAATTCTGCCATGCTTGCAGAACAAATGAGAGGAGTGGATCATTCCAGGATAGGCTAGTGAGATGGCCTTCTCATACCAGTAGTTAGGGATATAGGCTAGTTCAGATTCCTTGAGCTTAACTTTTTCCTTATTCATGAGTTTGACTTGTGATTTTAGATTGTTGATCTCCTTAGCTCTGATTGGACTCATCTTCTTCTTATAGAACAAGACAATTGCGTTATTTTCGTAAATATTCCTTTCTTCGTAGGTGGTAATTTCGTGGTCTTCAATTGAGAACCATTGCCCAGTTTTCATATGTTTCACAACTGATACGTAGGCTGGCCTTTGTTCAGTTCCTCTATTCTCTATATATCCAATCAACTCATAAGTCGTGGATTCTTGTAAGTGGTTTTGATCTTTCTAATGTCTTTCAAATTACTTATTAATGATCTTACCACCATAAATGGTTCAAGATTGAAATTATCAACTGGAACGATGGCTTTTAAGTTTTCGTTAGGTGCCAGTCCCTTTCTTTTTAGCTGCAAAGACAATACATTTGGAAAATTCAAAAATCTATAGAATTTTCTGTACGGAGTCTTCTCTTGACATTTTTCACAGTACAAGCTAATTTTTATTAGGCCAGAAAGAAAGAATTCTACTTTCCATAGGGACGAATGAACTTCGTATCAAAGAAATCTCCAAGTGCTTCATAAATGTGGAAAGCAGTGCTTTTTGGACTGTATAGTTATTAAAAGTTATCCAAGGAATACTTATTATATGCCTCAGCAGACTGTTTATCTCCATAGTTTTCTAAGTTGATTTTCCATCTTCTTAGCTTGTTTGTATCCTTTTCATATAAATATAGGAAAAATTTCCTAGTACTTTAGCTTTGGGAACTTTCAACTCCAAGTAAGTAAAGTAATCATCAAGCACTAATTCTTCATTACATTTTTCGCATTTGAAATTGCTGACCATTTTTCCTTGAAAAGTATCAGTAATAATGGAGTTTTCCAAGTATTCATATAAGTTGTTTCTATTAGATAAGACGACCTTTTTTTATTTTTACATGACTTGCCACTCATCTGGGTTCTTTTCTGTATTCAAGACGGGTTTAAGTCCCTATATCCGTTATTATTTTTTTCTTCTCCTTACGGGTTCAAAACTCTTGCCGATTAGAATTCTATGCTCTTCATGGATAACGTTGATGAAGAATCTAAAAGTTTCCTATTTCTCTGACAAAAATAACAATAAACCATACTTGAATATCCTGAAATCCATATCCTCTAAGAGTTGGTTGAAGGTCAAATAGAGAAATCACAACTTCCTATAACTCTGAATAAAATGCATTTTTGTAATTACACTGGGTTTAAAAACTCTCCATTCTCCTGACCAAATCTCGCTTAGCAGATCAGCCAACAAATAAGAGAATTTCTTGGTGGAACCTGGAGGCAAATTGGTGCTCTTTTCTGCCTTCTGATGTAGAGATTTGTAAAAATATCTTATAGATGGAATGTGGGCCAATAATTGAACCATAGCATTCACATGTGAAGTATTTCCCAGATTTATCAATCCACATAATCCTTTGGATTGTTTTATATAGGTCTTGGTATTCCTGATAGAGTTGGCAAGTTTGACTAAGCTTCTTATTAAATCCATAGTTTATTTTACTTGCTCCTGCTTTGGAAACTCCCAGATAAACTTTGAGGCTATCTCTAAGTTTAGCAGGATTGGTAAAATGCTCATATGCGGAATCCAATCTAATGTCTGGGGTCAATCTAACAAATATTGAAAATCACAATTGTAATACTGTTCAAAATCATATATCTCTACATTGCAGGCAAAGCAGTATATTTGAAAAGTTAGAGGATTGAAAAAAATAGTATGGGGATCTGTATCCTGATAATCCTTCATTTCTTGGAAATAACTTGAATTTTTTTTGAATTTTACCAATTAGATGGGTATTTATATGGTTTTTCTCTCCCTGATCACATGCTAGAAAGACACAATTATCCTATTCACTTTATCGAGAGCTACTCTATCTTACGTTCAGACAAAGCCAGGCTTTGGGTGATGTCTTGTTGCACATCAAACATTTAAATTGTCCTTTATCCGTATTTTTCTAGAAAAATAAGGGAGGAATGGAAACAATATACAATCAGATAGCTACTCTTAAGCTTGGACTCCTTGAGAGGAGTTAGATATCTCAAATGTTTACATTTATTCTTTTCCATGTGGAGATTCGTCAAGTTGACGTTCAAATTTTATTGCCAAAGTTATAGATATTACTTAGGATTTTAACTAAATTGAAAATCAATATGAAACGTTCTCGTTTTACAATATCCTAATGTTTGATTGCATTGAGATGAGAGTGGGCTCAAATGAGTATTATAGCGTAAGAAAAAAGAACTATTACATGTGTTCAAATAATAGGTTTTAAGTCTTAATGTAAGCAACATTCTAGAAATTGATAATATCAAATAAGGAAATTGAACAGAATGTTTTATTTTAGAATTCTAAGATGAAGTTAATCGGTTTTTTTCAGAATTAGAACCTACATAGAAATTTTTTAACAAACTACCACCTAGGAATTGGAAATCGAAACTTAATTTTATAATTAGAAGTATATGAAAAAACTATTAGTAACCCTATCACTCATTCTTGGTATCGCCCTCATTTCTCTTTTGTTTTTCAATAATAACGAAAGAGGCGACGGACCCTTTGTAGGCTATCTGAATCCAAATGTTCTCATTACAAATGATCCCTCTCAGCTCCTTAAAGTTCACCAAAAGTTCCTTGACCAAAATCTTGAGGAAGTTCAGAATCTGACCCAGAAGTTCAATGGAACCTGTATCAACGGCAAAAAACTTGGTGACTTAACTCCAAAGGAACAACTTCTGGAATTCATAAAAGGGCCATGTGCCCCTGTTATTCTGATCCCGGGACTCTTTTCCTCTAGACTAACTGTTACTATTGATTGCGAAACCCTTCAAACCAAGAATCCAGACATCTTTGCCTCTTGTGGTTGGTCCACTTGCTCAAGTTGGAAGTTCTGGAAAAGTAAGCCAGAGCCTTACTACAACATTTGGATTTCAGATTTTACAGGGCCAATGTCTCTAATTTGGAATTCAACTGTCACATGCTGGGGCAATTTAATACAAATGACTTATAATCCAGATGAGCCTGATATTACAAAAAAATTTTTAAGTCCAGAAGGTGTCAATATAAGTGTCTTTGGTGAAGATCCTTACACTAAAGATCAAGCTGATTGCGGGTTTAATGCTGCCACAAATCTCTTGCCAATATTTTATCAAAATCAAATGACTAAAGGTTTTTATGACCTGAGTGTAAAGTTAGCATTAATGGGTTATCAAAAAGGCCTAACTCTTTTTGCAGCCCCATACGACTGGAGAAAGACAACCCTGGCTAACAGAATTGCTCTTGCTTTAAATAATACTGTGAAACAGATTTATAACATGACTGGAAAGGCCACTGTAATTGTAGCACATTCTTTAGGAAACTTTGGTGCTTTGTATTTTTTGAATAGTCTCACACCAGCCCAAAAAGAGAAGTATATTGCTAATTATGTTGCTGTAACACCACCCTTGGCTGGAGCTCCAAAAGCAACTAAGATTGCAATTGGAGGAGATTATGAATTTATGTGGCATCAATGGGGATTAAATTTCTATGGACAAAAGAAGATTATCTCCGGAGAAGAAAGTATCATTGATCTTCAGCCTAAAGACACTTTCATAAGATATGCAAATCAAACTTGGATGAAAGAGCTTATGCAGAGAATTGAACTTGAAGATAATTATAGCATCTATACTCCAGAAGGTAGAGCTAAATGGGAGGAGTTATCTCGCTCAGGAAATTATCCTTTCAATTGGTTCCCCAGTCCATTGGAAAACTGTACTCAAGGGTTTACACAGAGAATGAACCATTGTGGATTAAATATGTATAATTGGAGTGCAACTCCTATCGCAACAATCGAAGACAAGAATTTCAGTGTATCAACTGAAGATTTAGCTGACATTTTCGAACAATATGTTACAATGATTCCTCCTGATAATTATGAATATTTCTTGGAAGATACTATGACGAATAATGTCTATCTTTTGCAAAATCCGGAAGTTCCTGTCACTATAATTTATGGATCACATCTCTATACAGAAAGATCTTTCATTTGGGATTACAATCCTGTTGATTATACGACTAAAGATGAATTTGCTATCCCGACTAAAACAATCATGACTCAAGGAGATGGTACAGTTCCTGTGACTAGTGCCCTTCTTCCAGGAATTAAGTGGGCTTGGGAATATGATAATAAAGACAAAATAAATATCCCTCATGCAAAGCCTGTGAAAATAGCTGAATTTTGCTCAAATCTCAATGCTAGGGGAACTATTTACGATGACCTTAATGAAGATGGTCAATTTAAAGTGACAAAGAACGAATATATGGGTGTTAGCTGTGCTTGCAAAGCTACTGATGACAAGCCAATTGATGGTAGCATCTGTGATCATGCTGATATTGTTGGCGATGCTGAGTTTGTTAAATTCATAGCTAATATTGCTTTTACTAATCAAAGAATCGAGGACGTTACTAAAACAGGCGCTTACTCTATGAGTGAGGATAAGATTAAAGATATCATGCAGCATTGTCCTACTGTTAATGTGGATATTACTTTCTACGAGGACAATGGTTCAGTAGAAGAGGCTGTGAAAAACTTCAACGAAGGAATTCAACAATAAAATCATGTTTCAATACTATTTCATTTGTTTATTGATGATTACTTTGTACTATTTCCCTGTGTATATATGTGCTTCTAGTGACAAATGATTGAATAAGAGAAAATAATTTCTATATTGATCCACAATAATACAAGAATATTATTAGATGCTAAGGATTTTACTTAAAATGAATATCATTCTTATTAAATGTATATAAGAGTTTCATAAAATCATCTAAATCCATCTTTCCTGCTCTCTTTTCAAGGAAGCCTGTTTGCTTCAATATTTCAACAACTTTTTCTTTGAATGTTTTAAGCTTAGAACTAGTCTCTTCATCAAGCTTATCATCATTATCGAAATCCTTTCCTGAAGCTTCATCTTCAATACCATCACCAGTGAAAAAGTTATTCTTTCCATTATTATCACCCATTTTAGTTTCTTCGGGGGCAAGACCTTGGAAAATTTCGTAATTCTTGTAAAGCTTCTCAAGAACAGTTTTATTCTTGAAGATAGATCCCAAGGTTTTATTCTTCTTAATGAAGCAGATTCTCAAAAGACCATCCCATTCCATGAGATTGATCTCAGGAGCAGGATTCTTTGGTTCAATTCTAACAATACTACTTTCGACCTTTGGGGGAGGCTTGAAGTTATTTTTGGAGACCTTCATCAAGTGGTCAACCTTAGATAGCAATTGTACATTTGCAGAAAGTCTGCAGTAAAGTTCATTTCCAGGTTTGGCAACAAGTCTTTGAGCAAACTCTTTCTGGAACATAAGAACTGCGCATCTGAATGAGGGTCTGTGGGCAAGAAGCTTGAAGACCAATGGTGATGAGATTTGATAAGGGACGTTGGCTACACAAATATCAAAGAAGGGAAGATCTTGTTGAAGAAAGTCTCCAAATATAAGTTCGAGTTTTTTGGAGTGGATTTCTGATGAGAATCTCTTATTGAGTTCAGCTACCATTCTAGGATCGACTTCGATAGCTATAACTTTCTTTCCTGATTCCAAGAGGAGCTGAGTAAGGTTACCAGTACCTGGACCAATTTCAAGAATGATATCTGTAGATCTAATTGCTGATTTCTCAACCATGTTTTTAAGGATAACAGGATTCCTCAAAATATGCTGGCCAAAGGCCTTGTTCATGACAATGGTAGTCCTTTTGGCAGGATTTGAACTGTTATTCGTTGAGCTGTTCATGATAGATGACTTTTCAGTCTGAATCTTGCTCTTTATTTTATCTAAAATAAATCTACGAGAGATTATGATGGCTGATAAATTAATGATCTGATATGAGTATCTGATCTTCTCAGAAAGAAAAATTAATTGAAAAGGATGATTAAGATTCATTAAGCTAACTGAAGAACTGAAAGGGATGACTAGAACAAACTTTTGTAAGAGTGAGAGTTGAGAATTCTATTCATTAAAATCAGTATAATATCTATGAAATTGGCTTATCAATAGATAACCAGAAAAGTACATATCTTTACTACACCCCTCAGCCATATATCAACGAATTATCAGATCCAATTGAGTTCAAAAGGACCCTTAAAACGATTTGAAGGGTCCTTTTTCAGCTGCAACTTTCTCATAATCCTCAATGAATTTTTCATATGCCGCCTTGTCTGTAGCTACAAGTTTAGAAAAAGCAAACAACCATTCATCAAAGTTAACCTAACAATTAGTCCAACAAATGGAAAATATACTGTCTGTTTATTACAGATAGCACAGGAATTAATAAAATCTTGAGCATCTTTCTCTGCTATCTCCTCACTCACGCCTTCAATAAACATATTGAATTGTTTGGACCTCTCCAGGGTAATATGCTTGGATCCATCCTTGTCAATGTCATCAAAGATATTCTTGAGCCTTTTTTTCTGGTCTTCATCAAGTACTTTGAAAGCTTTTTCCTCTGAGAGGATCTGATTCATGAATAATTTGAGTTCTGTATTTTTTTCAGCAGGTTTTTCATCGTTTGCATTTGTTTTGGTTTGGTCTGCCCCATTCATCAACAAAAGTAGAATCATTTCTTTATTCCCTTTGTTACAGGCATAATGCAATGCTGTATTTCCTTCAGAATTTTGTGCATTAACTTCACCCTGTTTTTCAATTAAAAATCTAAGCAAATCAAGATGCCCATTTTGAGCAGCATAAAGGACAGCAGTGTTTCCTAGAAAATAAGCCTTAGACAATTTATCAATTTAACCCTGTGAATCAATATAATTAATATCAGCTCCTTTGGCAAGGGCCACTTTACATTCTTCGATGCTTCCTAATCCATTAGACATTGATTACCTTTGGTACCTTTTTGGGCAGCATTCACTAAACTCTCTCCATGAGGATCAGCCAGCATTCTTTTTCTGTTTCAATATTATTTTGTATTTAATTTATTATGTTTGCATGCAATCTTTCCCAAAAATATTTAAAACTTCATTGTCATTTCAGCCATCTTTTCCTGTTCTCCTCTTTTATGAAAATCTTTAGATATGCAATTTTTTGGAATATTGTATCAATAACGTCTAGTAACATATTGAGCTTTTTAATTTAATTTTATTCTATGCGTTTATCTCTCTCAACTTGCTTAGTCTTCCTTATCTTAGGATGCTCTCTCGTCAAAAGCGAGAAACATGGCCCAGAAAGTCTCCTTTCTAGAATTGAAGAACTTCTTGAGAAGAGTACTTAAATACTCCATTCAAACTTATTTTCTTAGAAGATCTGAGTGCTGAAGATGCAAAAGAAGCAAAGGACTTGATCAATGAAGCTGTTCATAAGGAACCTAAAACTACTGAAGATGTAACACCAGAAAAACCAAAATTCCAGGGTATAGGAATCACTAAAAATTCCTAATGGTGTTAGGAAAGGCAAAGTTCAATAAGCCTGTCTCAACTGAGAACTTATTTGTGGACAGATCATGTCAAGGGAAAAAGATCACTAATACAGGAAATACTGAAGTAATATGCATTATCAGACCGTGCTAATTTCTATAGATTAAAGAAAATCTTCAAACCCAATTTTTCAACACTCAACTACTCTCCTTAGAAGAATTGCATGTTGACACTTTGTATAACCCTCACAGTCCTATTATTATTGAGGGGTCTTTGGAACTTTCTGCTCTCCAAGTTGAAAGTCCAGTTGAAGCAAGTAATTTGATCCTCAATGGTAAATTTTGAAAAAAGAAGTATTCAATGTTCAGGCTTTAAACAATGGAGATTGTTACAACATGATCATTTCCAAGATGAAGTAAGCCAGTGAAGAGAATAAGCTTAATTTTTAGAATTCTGTTAAAGGATGGAGTTTCACTCAACTTGGATCCTGTGAACAATCGAAAATAAAGAATAAATTCTTGGGAGGACATTGCTTGTTGAACAAGAAGGTTTCCAAAGTTTATGATAATCTTTCTCCTCACTCTTCTGTCAGAGTTGTCGCAACTGTCCATCTTCTTGACAACTGGGAAGGAGAAACAATCTTTCTTGAACTTGATAATCAAGCTGGTATTATCTCAAAATGTAGAGTCATAACAATTTTTAGTTTGGAGCAAGAAGGGAGTTAGCCAAGCTGGTTTAGAATCACCTAATCTCTGTGGAAATAACTCCTTTGGAGATCCTAATATGAACTTGTAATATGATGATATCTTAGATAATAATATTGTAGGGTTGTCGATCAAACAATAGAACATAGTGCACCAAAACTTGTTGTAACATTTGATACAAATATGAAGAAGGATGCTTGTGAAGCCAGTTATGCAATAGATGATGTGTTTGTTTACGTTCAATAAAAAACTACTTAATTATGATTACGCTATATGAGATTAGTATTTCTCATATCCCTTGTTTGTATATTTCTTGAAGATTAAAAATAATTTAATAAATTTTCATTATTTGAATAGGCTTATTGAAAAATCCTCCTGCGTGATAAGAGATGGCAACTCGTATGAAAGGTTTGAACCAATTTATTGCGGACATCAGAAACTGTCCCAACAAAGAAGCAGAGACAAAGAGAGTCGAAAAGGAAATGGCAAAGATTAGACAGAAATTCACTAGCAACAAAGCACTTGAGGGATATCAGAAGAAAAAATACGTCTGGAAGCTCTTATATATGTTAACTCTGGGTTACGATATTGACTTCGGTCAAAATGAGGCTGCAACACTCATTACTGCTGCCAAGTTTTCTGAGAAATATACAGGATATGTCGCAACAAGTAATTTAAACTCTATTTTGAATAACCTTCAGGCGTCATGATAACTGAGAAGAACTCAGAAATCTACCAAAGGATTTCCCAGTCAATCAGAAATGATTTGCTTAGTAATAATGAAATTTATCAATGTCTCGCTTTGGCATCAATTGGTACTATCGCTCCTAAGGACTTAGTTGAAGTTGTCGTTGGTGACATAATTAAGATGGCTCTCTTTGACCAAGGGAGAACTCCAATGTTCGTCAGGAAGAAGGCCATTCTTGTCCTATTAAGAATTTTTAGAAAGTTCAAGGATAAGTTCACCATTGATGAAGGCTGGAGCAAGGCAATCTATTCCATGCTTGACCAAAAGAATCTCGGATTCTTATGTAGTGCTGTTGGTTTCTTAACCGGTGTTGTCAGTTTAACCTCATATTCAGGTTTTGAAGAAAACGTCCCCAAGTTAATCAGAATTTTGTATAAACTCGTTATCAACAAAGATTGTAGCTCTGACTACTTGTATTATCACACTCCTAACCCTTGGCTCCAAGTTAAAATTTTAAAGGCCCTCCAATTGTTCCCCCCTCCAACTGAGAGCAAAGAACTCAGCGCTGTTAATGAAATTCTGACCAAGATCATGACCAAGACTGAAGTCACAAAGAGTGTAAACAAGAATAATGCCGACCACGGAATTCTCTTTGAGGCAGTCAACCTTATTATTCACTACAGAAATTTCATCAACTCCGACTTGAGAAATCAAACAACCTCCCTTCTCGGTGTCTTTATCTCTGTCAGAGAACCTAACATTAGGTAATAAGAAAAAGAGTTTGAACTAAATATTTAGATATTTGGCCCTGGAAGCCATGAGCAAATTTGCTAATTCCCCCAATGCCGAAAATCTCATTCAAGAACACTTGAAGACCATCCTTTCTTCGTTGAGAGATAATGATATTTCCATTCGTCGTAGAGCTTTGGATATTCTTTACATCATGTGTACTCCCGCCACTGCTCCTAAGATCGTCGAAGAACTTTTGAACTATTCAGATGAGCACGATTTACAATTGAAGGAGGAACTTGTCCTTAAGATTGCCATTTTGGCTGAAAAGTTCGCTGACAACCTGATTTGGTATATTGATGTTGTCGTTAGACTTGTCTCAAATGCTGGTGATTACATTACTGAAGATATTTGGTATAGAATTATCCAGATGATCACTGGCTTCGGCAGAGATCAAAACCAGGCTCTCCAACAATATGCTGCCAACAAGCTTTTTGCAGCTCTCAGCGTTCCAAATGTTCATGAGAACTTGGTCAAGATTGGTTCATATGTCCTCGCTGAATATGGTAGATTCATTGCCGAACAACCCGGAAAGGATCCTTACAAAATCTTTGAAACTTTAAACAAGCACTGGACCAACTGTGGACCCACTGCTAAGGCTATGCTCTTAACTGCTTATGTCAAGCTCGCTAACCAATATCCCGAATTGAAATTTGAAATTATTTCTATCTTCGAAATTAACTCACAACATTGGGATCCTGATATTCAACAAAGAGCCTTGGAATATCTCAACCTCTTGAAGGATGACTCTATTTCAGAAATTAGAAATATTGCTCTCGAGAAGATGCCTCCTTACTCTGAGGAGATCCAGAACAACAATCCCTTGTTGAAAAAGATCTTCGCCTTGAAGAAGGGGGTTACCGCCTCAAAGGACCCTACTCTTATGAACACTGTCAACAAGCTCGTTGAAGAAGAAATGTATAAGTCCCAATCCATGATGAGTGATAGTAGAATTACCCAAAAGCTCAGCACTATTGGCAAGGAAACCGTTCATCTTTCAAATATGGATCTCACCCATTCCACAACTGTCACTAAACCTAAGCCAACCACTACCCTCGAAACAGATCTCCTGGGTGGAGATGATCTCTTAGGAGTTGGCAGTACTACTACAACTTCAAAGGATCTTAAATCCCATCCTTTGTATAGCCAATGTGAAGGAAAAATTGCCACCAGTGGCAACATCGTTCCAATTCCTCCGAAGTTGCAACTTCCTCCTGGTAATGCCCAAGAAATTAAGACTCTCTTGACCCAGCCCAATGGTGTCATTTACCAAGATGATAACATCACTATCAATTACAAGAGCGACTTCTCTAATCCTCCTATCGGAAAGATTGCCATGCAATTTGTCTCAAGAGGATTGGGATTGAGCAAGCTTAACCTTACTATTCCAAACAGCAACACTTTGTTCTTCAAGATGGACCCCATCCAATATGGTGAGCACCCCAATGTTATAATTCAATGCCTCAATACTGGTTTGACCACTGAATTCCCTAAATGCAACTTAACCTTTACCCAAGGAGATTCATACAAGAGCATTGACTTTGGGTTACCTATTCAATCAAATAAATGGATTCAAAGTGTCGATATGCCCGTCGAGGCTTTCCATAAATACTACGATGAATACACCAATGCCAATAATGATAAATACTACAGAATTGACGACTTTATCAAGAATCCTGCTGGTCCCAATATTCCCTTGACCGATGTAATGAAGAAGTTCGGAGCTCTTATATCTAATGGTTTGAATTTCAAGGTCATTTCCCTCCCAAGTAATACTAATATTCAGACTCTTTGTTGTGTTGGACAATATGTGTTTAGAAGTGAAGGCGCACAGAACAATACCAATCTCCCCTTGATGATCCAACTCCAATGTTTCGAAAATGACAAATCTTCAATTAGATTAAGCTTGAGAGGAGCTGCTTGCAAGGATATTTTGAAGAATCTTTATCAATTAATAACTTTGTATGTTCAATAATATCTATAATAAGATAGTTATGTAAGGGATGAGCTTAACGTCTTTTATAAAGGGATTTTGAAATTACAGGTAATAAATAATACACTCTCTTATAACTGGAATCATTACATTATAGATGGTATCAATTTTACAAAGTCAAGAAGTAGAAATTATTCTCACCCTATTTTTTCTCTTCTTCCTTTATACTCTGCAATATTTGTACTCTTTCATCTTCTATTGTCTGTTCTAATTCTCCCTTCTTATTGTCAATATATTCTTGTAATTTTCTGAGAGCGGTGATTTGCTTAAGCTAAAAAAGTAAAATACCACTATGTACTAAGTACGGAGTAGTAGCAGATGTAAAAGTTAACAGCTGTTCCTAAGATGAGACTTCTTTGAATCTATATGTTGAATAATATTCTTTGATTTCGTTACCAAACGATACTTATCGACAAAATTTCCGATTTTCTAGACAGAAATGATGTAAGAAAGTAGAAAGTTACCTGTGAGAAGGCACTTGATGTAAGATAAATGTATTTGTCCTTTATAGTCTTGAAAACGTTCATTTCAGATATTTTTATTGAAGAAAATAAAGCCTCAATTTAAAATTATTGAACCTTGTCAAAGTAACTCTGAAAAAGTGACTTAAGCTGCTTCAATATTTTTATGATTTCTTAGAGGTCTAAGACTTAATGATAGACTAATAATATAGATAAACTTTGATCTAGCATATGCATCTAGATAAAATCACTTTCAAATGTTAAGCTGTAATCTGACTCAGCAGAAGTAAAATTGGTATTAGGATCAAGAAATACCCAGCTGAAGTTCCAAAGAGTGGGGATACCAGCACGGCTGTGATTGTATTCAGGATAATGTTCCCAAGTGAAAGGTGGCAAGTTTTCGCTGGTGGGTCCGGCAATGATCCAGGATTGGTGATTTGTGATCATAGTATCACTAGTAGCCTTGCAGTCCAAGGCACCATTGGGAAATTCTCTCTTATCACTAAGATCACATCTTGCAGCAATGGCTTGGCAATAATCACCAGTATCTGACTTGTTGTTGAGTCTCATGACATACCTAAAGTCATCCATGGTCTTAATTCCTGGAGCGTACTTCTTGAAGAGGTAGTATCTAGGGTCAGTAGTATAGTTTGTAGGATTCTTGCTCAATTTTTGAATTTCAGGATCGTAGGGAACATTGTAACTAGCAACATAACCTTGTGGAATGAGCAGGGTTTGAGTAACGTCTTGGGCACTGGTTAAACTGTAGAATTCTTCAACCAACCAAATGATATCCTTTGCTTGTGCAGTGTTGTTCTTGTACAGCTTGTAATTGTTAAAGTCCACCAAGAACCATTGGTTGCAGTAGGTACCTGATCTGTGAGCAAAGAAGGCATCAATCCAGCTCTTTGGAGTATCATAAACAAAATTGGCAACATGGATTCTAATCCAGTAGGGAATGGAATCATAGTGGAGGTATTCATAGACTTTGTTATTGTCAGAGGACAATGATGTCTCACTGACAAATCTGTTGTTGTCAAGAGTGTAATAATCATCTTGGCTGGTAGTATAACCTGGTTGGGAAGAGAAAGTAATTCTCTTAGTTTTAACAAGAGGATTTTTCAGGTTGAAAGTCAGGATTTTATAAGTTCTCAAAAGTCCATTATAGTCGAACCAAGTCGTGTGACTGGTGAACAGGTTTTCATTAGTCATTTTGGCTAAGAAACTGCACTTCAATGGTTTCAAATTGGTGGGAGAGAATTTGGCCATAACGTCAAAGAGATCGGACATATAGGTCATGGTATAAAATTGCTCAAAAGTGAGATTCAAGTCCTTACGATGGTTCTGAGCAATTGCAACGAGATATCCGCTATACATACCATAGACTTGAGCCATGGTAGTATTTACAAGATTCCAATAGTTATCATTAGGGTTCTTAGCAATCTGTTGGAGAATCCAAGCAGTCTGGCTATTAACAAAATTGTTGACTTTTCTGGCAAAAAGGGGATCAGCCTTCATTTCCTTAAAATACATCTGTTGGTTGTTCCAGGTATCGTAGATCAAATCATAAGCAAGATAGCCCTCCATATAGCCAGCTGAGAAGGTTTGAAGCCAATCAGGCGAGTCATCATTCACTTGGTAAGTGTAATAAGTCCAACCAGAGATATTTCTGTGATCCACAAACTTGGCTGTTGCAACAATTCTGGGATCTCCAATGAGTGTCTCGTAGGAGTCATCAGAGATTTCTTGGACATTCATATCAATGTCCAATGAATAATACTTGGCGTTGGCTGCGGAAAGAACTAAGAACAAACAGAAAAGTATTTTGTTAAACATGTTAGATTTCAATTATATTTTATTCACTATATATTTAAATAAATCATAAATCAATATCCTTCAAATACCATGAGACGATTAAGCTCGATAAAGCTTCTAATCCAATAAAGAGAGAAAAACACTCTAAAGAGAAGAAGAAATTTACAATTTTCACATATACAATATAATATTGAAATTGTGTCTCTGACACTGTAACCTTTTTAACACTTAGATATCAATTAAATATTCTTGGCCTTCTTGATCCATTGAGACATCAGGAAGTACTACACTGCCACTTATCAAGGCAAAATTTTTTACCAACTTCAAAGTGGCATTTGTCAAGGCAACAGGGAAGTGAGAACCTAAATCAGTTTGCTGCCCGAGGAATCCATTAAGGGCGCTCTTGGTATAATTTGTCAGTAAGTTTTGTTGTGTAATGTTCAAAGTGGCTCCAATAACAATGGGTACTCCATTTAAAGATATACTACTCACCTTACTAACACTTGAAGTGGTGTTTGTCGGGAAAGTTATGTTGTATGAAGCCAATGCACTCGTTATCATCTTAAATACTGGCGAATTGGTTTCTGTAAAACAGGTGCATTCAAGATAATGTTCCATGATGAACTGATTATGGTTAAGATCAAAATCAAAGTAACTAAAGAGTGAGCTGTCTGAGCAGTTGAAAAAGACTTTCATTGTGGAAGGATATTGTTTCGTTTGTTCGGGCACAATTGCTGAGAGGGCAGCAATTGTATAATTAAATCCTGGAATAGGATTTGTAGTTGGCTTGATTGAGAAAACCCAATAGGAACAGTTCATAACAAATTTATAAAGATAGTTGATGTATTCCTTGGTATAACACACTTGGGATACTGTTCCATTGTTGAAGGGTAATGGGAGGGTTATATTATGAGTTGTATATTCTTTGATGACTGGCCCATCAAAAGGATATGACAATGAGGCATTCATGCTTATCATAATGAAATTCTTATCCATGTGATATAGATCCAGGTAATTGTAGTACCAAACTTGAATCAGTAGGTTGGGAATATAGCCTTCAAAATAATTGGGATTGATTAGTTGGTTTTGATATGCCAGATTTATTGCTTGTACAATATAAACCAGTTGTTGGTCTCCTATAGTTTCACCATATACGTTATTAAATGCGTCTGTTAAGATCCTTTTTATGGTTTCATTGGGTGCTTTAGTAGTAAAGGAAATGGTCATGTTAGTCCAGTCAGCATCTAAGCTTAGTACACATGGGTAAACTCCCTGAGTGAAATTGATCACTTTTTGATAGAGGAAATTTTGAGTTTTGGAGTATGCAATTCCTGAACCATTTCCTTGCGGTGAATAATAGTCAAAAGTAATTCCCATGTTTATCTCAGATCCAGTAGCTATTAGGGTTTTTGAAGAAGTGTTAAATTGGGCAGTATAATTTCCTTGTGAGAAAGCTAGTATGCTAATGACTAGGTTGTCTAAAGTCACAGTAATATTTGTTTGATTGTCAGTATAGTCAAATGAAGGCAATGTTGATCCATTTACGTAAGGAACAACGACAGGAAGCTCATTGAAGGCTGTATAATAGTCCCTGACTGTGTAGTAATAAACGATCCCTTGAGATTTCACCAAGGGATCAATAACTAATAATAGCATAGTGAAAAAGATTCCTGTTTCAAATTTCATATTGTGAGCTGAAAAGTTTATTTTTGTTGTAAAGTGTAATAAATATAAAGTAATTTCAAGAAATCCTGAAAGGAGCCCACGAAATGATTAAATCTGACTGAAAAATAATCTTGGTTATCAATCAGCCTAGCTAGCCTTAATTACAACATGAAGAATGCAATACAAGAAAGGACAGAAAATTACGACTTAAGAATTATTCTCTCGTCATTCCAAATCTTGGATTATACTTTCTGAGCTCACTATGTAGTGATTCGATGTATTTGGTTATTTTCTCATAGATCTTATCTGGATCGAACCTGTCATTGACAGAACCGGGGAAGAATTTTCGAAGTAACAGATTTGCACTAACCATAATTTTCTTCAAGTATTCTTGAAGATCCTTTGATGTAGAGATTCTTATCATCTTCTCCATCACATCCAGCATTTCTAATGGGTCTTTCAGGTCAGGTTTTATTCCTAAGAGATTCTTTCCATCGAATACATTTATTCCCTGACTCCATTTCATGAAAATATTGATGACCTTATTAAATAAGGCTTTGTAATTTTCTTTATAATAATTGTTTTCAGTAGCATCAAGTTCCTTAGTCTCTATTTGAGATCTATAAGCTTCAATAATTTTATTTCTCTTCATTTCTTCTTCTTTAATCAGGAATTCCTTTTGTTTAACTTCCTTTTTAATTTCATTTTTCTCATCATTCAATGCCTGTTTCTCAACCTCTAATTCATCTATTCTTTTAGAGTAATCAAGGCACATAGTTTGCAGTCTGTCGAACTTAGCTAGAATTGTTTTGATATCATCATGAGGGAATTTCTCCTTTAGAACCTGATAAATGGGCTTCAAGCTTTCCAGATTTTGATGATTTTTACGGATTTGTTCCTCAGCTTCCCTCATTTGGTTAATTTGGCTCATTAGGAGCTGGTTCTTTCTGATCAATATACCATTTTCGGCTTGAAGATCTTCACATTTTGCTCGAAGGATTTCCAATTCATTCTTTAGAGCATGACTAAATAATTATTAATAGTAAGTCATTTTTACTTTTCTATAGTAAGTTTGTCCACAATTTCAGCGCTTTCGACAGTAATTTTATCGATTTGATTTTTAGCTTCTGTTGCAATTTTGTTATTTTTAAGTATTTTTATCTGAGAATCTATAAGATTTTTGGATCTAACCCTGAGATTTTCGATATGCAATTTATCACGATGGAAGTGCTTGTCAGGTTTGGGTGGTTCTGGATCCTTAATCATTTGCTTCATCAGTTTTTCGGGATTAAGGCCTTTATATTTCTCTTCAAGATGCCTCATAATTCTATCCGTATTGACTTCAAATTCTTCATTCTCAGCTAAAGTCTGCTCTTCTGGTTTGGTATATAGCAAATTCTTCTTCTTATCAAGAACTAATCTGTTCTGAAAGACTCTTCTATATTCTTCATAATTTTTTCTTATTCTCTCATTTTCGGCCTTGTCTAAATCCTCATAAACATATTCACTTGCCGAGGGTTCTAATTGAATGTTGAGAGAATTTGTTTTTGTGTGTTTATTTGATGTCAATATGCTATTACTGGCTGTATTATTCTTGGTTTCTGATAGTAGGCTATTTCTAAGTTTTTCTAGGGAAGTTGGTGTCATATAAGTTATCCTATGATTATGATTGTAGACAGGAGAGCCTGGCTTTGACCTAATTCCATTGAAATCAGTTGTTGTCGTAGAAAAACTGGGACTTTTCGCATGAATACTTAAAGCAGAATTTAGGCGAGATTCGGATTTATGTAATGTAGAAATATCTGTAGAAATATTTTCCAGGGACTTCTGTTTCCCTGTCTTTGGCATCAAATTTTTTAAGGCTTTCATTTTGAACGTTTTAATTAATTTGTAGAGTGAATGACTTTCTCTAGCTTTTTTCTGAGAGTATATAAGAGAGACTCGATAACAAGGTTACATACAATAAGATAGATTAAAGAATATGGATATTCTACAGCTGACAGTTAATAAGGATGCAAGACATTTAATTCTCTAAGTTTATTTTTCAAGTTGCTTATATTAAGATTAACATAATTCAAATCAGTCTCTAGCTCTTGTTTTTTCTTCATAATAGCTGCTGTCTTAACTTTATTCATCTCAAGCTTTTGCAGCTCGTTGGATAGCTAAGAGTTAGAAAGAAATAACTAAGATTACATTATCTCTTTGTATTTGTAGATTCATTAGATTATTTTCCAAATTTTTAATTTGATCAGCCTTAGCTTTATGCTCTTCTTTATTAGGATTTTGCCTTGTTACATTCTCAGGAAGCTTGGCATCTTGTTTATCTTTCTGAGGACCTTGTCTTTGAAGTTCAGTAGACTTTTTGACTGGTGTATTATCCATATTTTCTTTCATGTCTAAAAATTTTCGAAATTATATTAATTTTCTATACCTCTAGGCTTGGGCCTAGTCTCTGGAGGTTCTTCCCAAGTTAACAAGCCTGTAGTAGATTTGAAAATTTGATGTTGTGTCTTTTGACTTTTCTGTGGAGTGACCTCGTTTTTATTTTCTTGAACAGCATTATTATTGTTCCATTCCCCTCTCTTTGTTCTAGGTCTGTCTGTTACAGGTTCAGGGTCTGCAAGAACAATATTGCTTTGGTGAATATTTCTATTTGTCTGAAGTTTTTGAAATTGTTCTTCATATTTAATTGCAGCAGGATCCTTCTTCTTCTCAGCTTCTTGTTGCTGTTGTTGCTTAGCAAGGGTTGGAAGTGGTCTATCATCCCATTTTGATACATTTTTCCTTTCTTCTTTTGGAGGAATGTTATCATTTCTCTCATACTTAGATTCGTAAGTAAGATTTTGTTGCCTGTTAGATTGATTTTGTTGGTAGTTTTGATTAGGATTATTATTCGCCCTGAGGTTATCGTATTTCTGATAGTTATCCCCACTATTTTCTCTTTGATATCTATCAGTGTATTGAGGTCTATTGGTTGGTTCTGGCTCTCTGTTCTGATAATAGTCTCTGTCTCTATCATAGGATCTAGAGTCACTCATTGTTGAAGCTTCTGCGATTAGCTTGGCCTTATGTCTTCTTTCTTTCTAAATTAATTATAAGTATTCAATTAAGAATATACATCAAGGGTGTCTTCCAATCTAGCAAGAGCGTCTTTAAGCTGCTTGACTTCAATCATTAGTTTATCATTGCTCATCCTAGCCGTTCTTAACTCATTTTCTGTTTCCATAGATCTTTCTTTTAGCATAAAGAGCTCTCGTTTTAGGTTTTCATTTTCGTTCAAAACGTCACGATATTGATTTCCTGTAATTGCTAGTTGGTTTCTAAGACTTTCATTCTCAATGGCTATTAAATTCATTCTTTGGTCTTTTTCATCATGGATTTTCATTAGTTCAGCATTCCTGCTTACAAGATCTGTGTTGGCAGCGTTCAATTCCTTGATATTTTGGGTGAGCTTCTCTTCAATACTCCTAGAAAGATAAGACTAGGTTAATAGTAGAAAACTTGAGGTAGTTGATTTCATCTCTATCGTTTGCACTTTGCTTTTTAAGCCTCTGAATTTCTTCGTCTTTTTGATCAATGTAGCCGTCACGATCTCTATAAAATTACAATAGAAAGGCATAATCTTGCTTTTTTAGTCTGCTCAGTTCATCATATCTCCTTTGTAGATCTTCATAATCTGCAGCAAGTCTATTTTTCGCAGATTGTTCTGCAGTTAACTTTCTTCTTAGAGCACTGATCTCTTCAGATTGATCACCATCTGCTCTTTCCTTATATTGGAGCTGCAATTTTAGTTAATATATATATTTCCTACTTGATCATTGAGTCTTTGAATTTTTTCTTGCAGAGCTGAAACTTCTTGTTGATGTTGAGAATTTTGTTCGAACATCTTTTTCTTGAATTCTATGCACTTATTTCCTGAAATAAACATTATTACCTTCGAAGTTAGCAGCTGACCTTTCTAATTGGTTCATATACTCCTGGCATTTGGCCTCAAGCATCTAGTAGCTTATTAACTAGTTCTCAATTATTACCCTGTTGGCTTCCATTTCTCTTTGGAGGTTCTGAGTAACTTCCTGAAGCTTAGCATTTAGAAGGAAAGCATCATTCATTCCACTATAGTCTTGGGATTTGCCAACTGGAGTATTGCCACCATTTTGACCATTTTGCATATTGGCCATCATCCATTGCATGTATTGTGGGTTCATCATTCCTGGGAAACCCTGAAATCCTTGGAAGCTATTGATAAAGTTTTGTTGAGGAGGGACAGCAATATAATTAGAAGAGGCTTGTAAATTCAAGTTCAGCGTGGATTCTCCATGTTCCAAGTGGCTTTCCCATCTGCCACTTTGTTCGAAAGAACCTTGCTGTTGTAGCACAGGCATCGCCTGAAGGGAGTTTTGATGTTGCAAGCCATAAGATGTACTGATGAGTTCTCCCTGATCTAGCTCAGGATTGGAAAAGATTAGAGGTGGTTGTTGCATTTGGAGGGATTGATTGAGCCTTCCTTGACTGTGGTCATGAGATAAAGATTTTTGAAGAGGATGCATATTGCTCATATTACTTTGGTTGTGATAGGGGGAATGATTATCCTCGTTGTCCATCCATTTGTTTTGTTTAACTTGTTGAGGAACATCCTGCGAGTATGCATTCTTGTGTTGCATTTGCTTTTGTTGTTGTTTGACGTAATAAGGAACATCATCGTCATCGTCATTATCATCGTGGTCACCTGGTCGGGTAGTTGATTGTGATATGTCTTTCTTGGACTGACTTTGACTATACTGAGGTTCTTTCTGACCTCCTTGTTTGTTTTGATTCGTTGATTTGAGATCAACAGATTTGGTAACTTGTGCCTTGGACTTTTCATCTTTTGCCTCATTTTGTTTTAAGAATTTCTGGTATAGTTTCGAGTTCTTAATCTTCTTGATATCAATAGCATCATCAAACTCAACAGTTTTCTTTTGCTCTCTCCCTTGATTGCTGTTTTGATGCTGATATTGTTTATACTTAGGCGATTGTTTATGAATCTTTCTATGATCTCTTGCAGACTCAGGATCACTTTCATTTTCTTCTTCCATTATGGGCTCTTCTTCATATTGATAATGATGGTCGTCCTCATCTTCATTATCACGGTCTTCTTGGTCTTCATGATCATCATATTCTTCTTCATCTTCATGATCTTGATTATTGCGGCTTACTTCTTGTTCATAGTGCTCAAATTCTTCTTGCTCTTCGTCACGAGAGGCTTGCTCGTGATCGTATTGTTGTTCATCGTCTTCTTCATTGCGATGATTGGTATGATATTCATCATCTTCGCTGTTATATCTTTGTGGGCTGGATTTTTGGTAATATTGTTTTGGATTACCAACGTAATTTTGTTTAAGTTGTAAAAACGCTGCTGGCTTCTTATTGCTCATAGATAGCTGAAAGAGATTTGAACTTTCTTATTTAAATTCTTGAAGTTTTATTTGAATAAAATTTTTATTGCAGAAACGAGAATATATGTATTAGTTATTCAGTATCATAATGTCTCAAAAATATAGCACTGCTTTAAAGAAATGGGGGTAGTATGAACTAGTTGATGAGTAAACTAAGTCAATTTATTATAATGACGCACTGATACAATATGTAACCATTAGAACATAAGATGTAATCAAATTATTGGCAAAAGACAGCATACAAAATGACATAATTAATAATCTATTTTCATACCAAGCTCATAAAACATTGCTCTAATTTCATTTGCAGCTTCTTCATCTAGGTTCTCAATGGCTTGTCTTAAATAGTGGGGTTTCTTAAGGGCCTTCTTGACAGCTTCTTTAGCTGCGTACAAGATATCGTATTTCATTGCCTTTAATTTAGACACTTGACTCATTAATTCTCCAATTCTGCATTCTAATTCAGAGGTTTTCAAATTCATATCTTCAACAGTCTTTTTGAAAATCTCTGTGACTTCAATGGAGACTCTATAATCATCCTTCTTTAAGTCATATTCTTCTTTCAATTTTCCAAGATCTTGTTTCAAGGCCTACGAATTAGGAAAAAAAGCATATTTATGTTACATTTATGACTTGATCTTTCTTTTGGATGCCTTCTAAATTTTTGTTGAAGTCAAGAATTTGCAGGCTGAGTTTAGCATTCTCATTCTTTTGCTCCTCAAGCTGCTTCCTCAAAGCTTCATTTTCTTTTGCATACTCCTCCTTCATAATCTTGAGTTTCTTCCAGTTTTCATCCAGTCTCCTGTTGAATTCTTCCTTGATTTGGGCGACTTCCTTCTCTTTCTCAAGATTCTAGACAGTTCAATTTTATTCAAACAACTATTACCTGGATGGAAGATTCACTCAATCTGATCGAACTTTCAGTAGTTTGAATAGAGCTTCTAAGATTGTCTATTTGTTTGAAGAGAGTGTTGACCAGATTAGGGAGTTCTGAGGTAGCAGCATTATTGCTATTTTCTTTATTTATTTTAGAGAGTTCAAGGATTTCCTTTTGGAGATCCATTATTTTTTCTTGGAGCAAAGTTTCCTGTTTCTTCATTTGACTTCTTTCTTGCTTTGCTTTGTCTAAAGCACGATTAAGTTCTTCGATTTGCTAATTAATCAGTTGATATATTCACTTTGTACCTTCTTTAACTCCTTGCTTTTTTCTTTCTTTTTAAGAAGCTTCAATTCTAACTCCTTAACCCTTTCTTGAAGCGATAATTGTTCTTGGTGCTGAATCACATTTAGGAGATTCTGGTCTCTAATTTTCTTTTCTAATTGGAGCTTGATATCATCTCTTTCCTTTTGGAGTTCAATAACCAGACTATTAAATAATGAGATATTTTCTAAGGTATTATACTCAAAATTTTCATCAAGAGCTTTTCTTAGAGATTCCTCTCCAGCTCTGGCTTCGCTTAGAGCAGTTTTGATATCTTTGATTTCTTGATTATGAATTCTGTTTACATTGGCGATATATTTCTCAAAGAACTCGAACAAGAAGTTAGGCATGCAGTCAGCAAAGATGTCGACTAATACTGTGAGTTATCTGACTATTTAGCTTACATTTGCTAGCTCCTTTGGCAAAATTTTTATAATTTTCATAGAATAAAAGGAATCTTTCTTTATGTTCAAGGAGCATAGACTCTCTAACATCCTGCAAAGTTTGCAATGAAGGAAGATCGAATGAATTGAAGAACTCATCGATCAACTTCTTGCAAAGATGTTGACTTAGATCATCATTAAGTAACAGTTTAGCGTCCAAATCAGTTTCCATCTTTTCGACTAGCTCATTCCTTAATTCTAACAACTGGGATGTATTAGCATATTCCTTTGTTGTGTCCTCAAATTTTTTGAGGATTTCTTGAGACAACTCTTTAAACTTGTGTCTAATGTAGGATTCTTCAAATGGCATTTTATTTTCATTTAATTCTTCATCTGACTATTACAATTAGATTTTTATCTCAGGATAGTACTCTCTCGTGGTACTCAATCAAAAGATCATCACAGATTTTTCTAGTCTCAGCATAAATAATTCTCTCAATGACTGAATAGACTTGGGATTGAGTGTCATTATTTAAGCTTTCCAAATATTCAAAGGTAAGATTAAGAAGCATGCTTCCAGTAAGGACCTTGCCATCAATGCTCTTAGGCTTGATGCGAGATAGAATTCTCTGTCTCAAGTTTGAAATTTCATCTCTATACTATAAATTTCACTCCATAAGTCATTACTTGAAATCATTGGTTATCTGTTTTTCTGAAACTTTCCCGATTTCCCTAAGTAGAGACTCATCATTTACAGGTCTGCTAAATAATTGACAGTCTTTATGAAGGAAAGAAGTTCTAATGAGTCTTCTAATCTCATTTAACTTAACTGAATCCTGGGGTTTTTCTTGGAGACTTTGAATTAAGTATTCCCTTTTATTTTATTGACTATGCTGGGATCACTTACTGTGCATTCTTTCCTTTCAAGTCAATATTATTGTCTCTTAGTGCCCAGACAAAATGAGGGAAGAAAGCAGAAAAGTCGTTTGACTCAACATCATCCTTCCTATTAATGTCAAAAGTGAATATTCCCCGTTTACGAAGCATCAATATATTTATTCAACTCATTGAACATGGATAGTGATTCTAAAGCCTTGTCGTCAATAGGGCCAATTCTTGATAATTAGGATTATAAAAGATTTTAGTTACGAATTATAGATAAACATTGAGCTGAGAAGCAGTGAAATTGTGAGTAATTTAGCATCGATAGAGGGATCATTTTCTATAACTTTAAAATATTCTAATGCAAGAGTCGCTACCCATGGAATGCAATCCTTGAGTGTCAAATACAAGAGTCTCGAAATCATGCTCTTCCGAGATCCTGACAGGTTCACTCCACATCCAAATGCCTATTCAATTATGCATGGAGATATATTTGCACCTTTAGTTCCAGCGCGAGTAGAAGATCCCAATTCGAAACCCTCAGTTCTGTACAAATTAATAGAGGAAATTGGATATTTACTTGTTCAGGATTCTATTGGCCAGGAATGATTTGCCTGATCTTTGAGGACCAGCAATCACCAAAACTCCAACCTGTTTATTCTCACTTCAATTTGAAAATGAATATACTTTTCTGTCTTTCATTTCCTGTAATATGGTAATTGCATAAGGATTTATATTGAAGTAGTAGGTCTTCTCTTCTGGATTGAGTTCAATCTCAATAAACGGAACGGGTTGTCCTAAGCTGTTCGACTCCATTTTGCAACAAATTATGTTAAAATTTATTTCTTATGTTTAAGATGTGCAATCATATCAGCAGTTTCTTCTATCAATATATTACCATATCTTACCCATCTTGATACTTAGATTAACAGTTGATATTCCATCAAAAGCATTTTTATTATTTTTGATACTATTTTTAAAGATGAAGTTCTCTCTGATCTTTATGAATTTTATTCTCAGAAATGCATAAGGTCATGCTGCCTGATATAAATTCTCAAGTGAAGATAAGCTCAATTAGGATTTTTGTACAATAGATAATATTTTGAAAAATAAAAATTTATTGAGATGCCAAACTGGGGAGTCAACACAAAGTTCGAATTTTCACTATTTTTCTAACACACTAGGAAATTAGCTGCCAAGGAGAGAGAAGAAGCTAAAAAAGAGGTTAAGAAAGCTATGGAGAAAAAGGCCAAGGAAGATGCAGAATGGCAGATCACCGACAAAGCTGAATTGGCTGCAATAGAGAGAAGAGTAAGAGGGTCTATCATCGAAAATAAACGTTTAGAAAAGAGAAGAAGAAAAGAGACTAGCAGAACTCGAAAGAAAGAAGGAGAATAAGAAGCTTTACGAGGAGGATATGGCACAATATAAGTCAAGTTTCTATAGTCTAGTTTTTTATTAATCTGTGAATAGATAAAAAAGGAGGACCTGAAAAATTAACAAAGAGTCAAATCGAGGCCAACAAGAAGAAGATTTTACTTGCTACTCTAGCTAAGAACTTGGGAGCTAAACTAGAGTCATCAGAAGAAGAGAAAAATAGCTTTGATGATGACGATGAAGATGGAGATAATGAATACCGCTACAAGCTCAAGCCAAATCTAAATCGTGTTCAAAATCAGAACGAAGATGATGAAAATTATGATGAAGTCATTATTGGTATTTCATAATGTTATTTTTCTGATCATTTCTGTTAGCCAGTGGAATTGATGAAGCTCTCAAGCAATTAGGAGGTAATGTTGACAAACATCCAGAGAAGAGAGTTAGAGCTGTAAATAACAAATTAGGGTTTTATTTAAATTTTTAGGCCTGGCAAAAGTATGTTGAGGATAATTTACCCATTCTCAAGAAAGAAAATCCCACCCTCAAGAGATCTCAATTGCTTGAGATGCTATCTAAAGAGGTAAAAACACGAATATAAAATCTAATTTTAATAGTGGAAGAAGGCTCCAGAAAACCCATTTAATCAAGCCCACATTGATTACAATCAGAAAGCATAAGCTATCTTACCAGATTTCTCAATTCTTTAAGCTTTAGTAATGACCAGATAGTTGTAGTTATGTAAATAACGAGTCATGAAACTTCTTACTTATAAGTCCGTCCTATTTTTTATCTAATAAAATGAAAATAAAATGTTTAAATCCAAGTTTGGTATTTTTGAATGCGATAATGCTTATGAGTGCGTGGAATCAATCATCTTATCATCGATCTCTCTCTTCACATTAGCCATTTTCTTAAAGGCCTACAAAGTAATAAGCAATGATAACGCTCAAGTCTTGGATCGAATGGATAAAACCATCTTTTATCTATCCTTTGCCCACATCGGAATCTTATCTTTCAATCTATTCTTTTATACTTCTCCATTCTTCACATACACTATACGGACAGTGTCTTTGTTTCAAGAAATAGTGATTTGCACTGTAGTAGCATACATCTTTTTTCCTGAAAAGGCTTATTCAACTCTTCACAGGGCAATGCAATTTGGACTGATATTCGCTGTCTGCCTCTGGTTTTTTGCTGCTATGGATAAGAGTGAAAATGAACCAAATAATGAATGCGTGAAAGGGAGACTGCTGGTTTTTTCTTGGTCAAGTCTTTTTGTATGTACCGCCTTATTTATTTTTGGTTATGGATCTGTGAGAATAATAATCAATGAAATGGAGAGGAGAATGTCGGAATCTAGTAATGATGAGCGACAACTTTGGCAGGAGTTGAGATATCAAGAATTAAAGAAAAGAAAAATACAACTCATAATTCTTGTTAGCGTCAATCTTCTAGCCACAGTGGTTCAAGTCATTTGGGATATGAAGAAGTATAATCCTACATACGATCAACAACAATGCGATTATTATACACTTTCACACGGGTTTTTTAATATGATTGGCTTTTTGATAGTCAAGTCAATATGCTATTTCTTGCCAACTTGGGGTATTTATTATCTTTATTATTGGCAGAATAGGCATAACTTCCAAACTGAAGAAGGCTGTGAGAAATTAGTTGAACTAAGAGAGGATCTACTCCAGTCTGAATGAGGAAAACGAAGCTCCTTTTCTAATATAGAATTTATTGAATCAAACAATTTTGTTCTTAGTATGACATATTTGAGATATTTGAACTTCTCTTACATGTTCTATAAGTTGTATTATAAGTTAGATAAAAATAAAGAGAGACATTTTCTAGTTGATCTTTGAATGAGTTTGATATGGTTAAAGATAAGCAGTCAACAAGAAAACTTCATACAATTATACACAATACCTGATACATTCTTCTCCTGGGAATTTCTTGTACCTGGCCTTGTGCTATCTAGCTACAATTAGAATAAACCAAAAGTACAGTATTCTTACCTACTAACGATTAGACATGTGTATGCTAGCATCCTCTGTGAAAATATAACAAAATTAAGAGAAAAAAGCACAATGTTTCCATCTAAATCTTTAAGCCAAAAGCTCTTAAAAAAATAAAGAAAGAAAAATTCAGATTCAGATGGAACATTGTGGGGACAAAAAACGAAAAAGTAAGAATACTTACGCGTCATCATCGTCTAATAATGTTAGTTATAATTCCATCATAAACTTACCACCTTCATCGAGCAAACCAGTCTGGCCAAAAGCAGCAGCTCCAGCAGGGTTGCTAGCCAAGAGGAGAGCAAGAGTAGCTTGAGATCCTGAGATATTCCTCAACAGATTCATATTGCTATAATTTGAATTTCTAATTGAGCTTACTTACTTATTCTTAATCATAGCTTTTTGTGCCATGGACTGTATATTTTTCATGTTGTATGAAACATTCTTGAAAGATTTGCTGCTCATGGAGAAGAACTTTGAAGAAGCTCTTTTGAAAAAATTGAATCCAAAATTCATGCCTCAAATAAAAATAATTTCTTTTGAGTCTAAGTGTGATACAAAATATAGTTTAATCAAAATTGCAAAGATGAGTTTAGGAAAATATTTTAATAAGAAGACCAAAAATGAACCTATTCCTCAAAAGGTGGATCCATTCTTTTCAAAGTTCGAGACAGACCCATATATGGGACCAAAAGTAGAGAAAGGAATCGAATATATAACAGAGAATGAACTAAATCAAATAATAATTGACAAGAAAATTCTGACAGAGTTAATGGAAGAAGTCGAAAAACATAGATTTATGGAGAAATCCTCAAAGTTAAAAGATCAAGAAATTCAATCTTGGAGAATTCAATTAGACGATATGAAAATCAAATATAATGAGCTAAAACAGGCATCCGAGAAAATAGAAATGGAATATCAGCTAGAAATAGACGTCTTGAAGAGGAAGGTCAAAGAACTAGAAAGTGAAATATCAGCAAGAGATGATAAATTAGCTTCATATCATGAAAAAATCAAAATCTTAGAACAAGAAATCGAGAGACTCAATCAGGTAGTACATATTATTGCATAAAATAAATAAAAAGGAAAATACAGAACTAAAAGGCCGATACGAATCTAAGAATAATGAATTATCTTATATGAATAGTCAAATGGAAAATATCAAGTTTGAACTTGATAAATATAAAAGATTATTGGGAAACCAAGAGACGGTTGCTGTTGAGGATAGTGATATACCTGCTGATAAAAAGATAGATTTGAACTATTTATTTTCAGATAAATTTGGAGCATTAATAACAGAATTTTTGGACTATCCAGATATCCTCAATTTGAGATACGTTAATAGATTCATAAACAAAGCTATTACCTCTCGAGCTCAATTTTATATTATTATAAGCCAGAGAGTAAAGAGGAGTATGCTGTTAAATCAGAAAGATCTCAAGAAAAGCCTGAGTAATAGATATGGAACAAATTTAATGATCTAGATTATTGGAACGAGATTGCCTCTACAATTCCCGAACAATATATTAAGCATGTTTTCGTCAAGTATATCAAGTTAAAGGAGTCGATTGGAGAATATATCTTAAAATCTATTCATCAAGCAGAAGATATATATGGCTTGATTTTGGAAGCTGAAGGTAAGATCTTTTTTCGTTATGAAATGAAATAGAGAATAAAAATACTAGTCAAAAAGGTTTCTTTGGGAACCTGCTCCAGAAATTTGAAACTGGGACATCAAATACATCAGGGCAAAAGTCAGCACCTCAGAGATCTCTTTCTCAAGACATTCTTGATCAACAACCAAATGAAAATGTCAAAAGTCCTATAAATAACGAAACAAGTGAAGAGAATAAAATTATGACCCAAAGAATTATGGAAAGGGCAAGAGATCTTGCTGAGGGATGGAGTACTCAAACTAGTACCCCAACAAGCAGTGTTGGAAATCAGATTCCTAATCATCTCGCTCCATATATGGATATTCCTATTGGAAGGGATGTCTTTTTGAAATTATCTCAGGATGATCCTTTCTATACTTTTATTCCCTGCAACTCATTGATCAACCAAAAAGAAGATAAAAAGTTAATGATCGCTAAGGTATAATCAAATATTTCTCATTACATTGATAGGCTACACATTACATGGAAGATATGATCAAACAGATCATAAAGAAGAGAAATGCCTTGGCTGATAATAAAGACCTGCTCAC
>Ga0065720_1018998_pt1 | contig 46853 bp, 47 predicted proteins | sample Thericmetagenome_FD_59107 | JGI IMG/M metagenome (GOLD analysis project Ga0065720, IMG submission 59107) | Thermophilic microbial communities from the Joint Bioenergy Institute, California, USA of rice/straw/compost enrichment - eDNA_2 v2... | ecosystem: Engineered > Solid waste > Grass >... | reverse complement strand
CCTGACATATCCAGCGGCGGGCCGCCATTGTGGCCGATGCCCGGCAGGCGGAAATCGGCCGGCGGGAATTGCGGCGGCCGGCGCAGCAGCAGCTCGATATTCGGATGACGCGGATCGAAATAGCGGTCGCCCATGGTCAGCCTCGCGAAAATTTCCGCTGAAACACCATGCAAACCGCGTGCCGCTGCGGCACCGCGCTATTCGTCGTCGGAGACGTAAGGATTTTTGCCCTTGCGCAGATACATGCGGATCGGCACACCCGGCAGATCGAAAGTCTCGCGGAGCGAGTTGATCAGATAGCGCAGGTAGCTTTCCGGAATGAATTCCGCGCGCGGTGCAAACAGCGCAATCGTCGGCGGCCGCGCCTTCACCTGCGTGGCATAGCGGATGCGCACGCTGCGCCCTCCGGCCAGCGGCGGCGGATTGCGCTCGGTGACGCCTTCCAGCCAGCGGTTGATCTGCGCGGTCGGAATGCGGCGGTTCCAGCGCTCATATTGTCCCAGCACCGCCGGCAGAAGCCGGTCAAGATGGCGACCCGTCAAAGCGGAGAAGGTCACGACCGGAATTCCACGCGCCTGCGGCAGCGATTTTTCCAGCCGCTCTTCGATATCGCGCAACGCCAGGGCGCGATCCTCGACGGCATCCCATTTGTTGACCGCAATGACCAAGGCGCGGCCTTCCTGCAGCACGTGGTCGGCGATGGTCAGATCCTGCTTGTCGATACCCAGCGTGCCATCCAGCACCAGCACCACCACCTGCGCCAGGCGGATGGTGCGCAGGGTTTCGGCCACCGACAGCTTCTCGAGCTTGTGCTCGACGCGCGACTTGCGCCGCATGCCGGCGGTATCGACCAGCTTGATGCTGCGGCCCTTGTATTCCCAGGAGATGGCGATGGCGTCCCGCGTCAGGCCAGGCTCAGGCCCGGTCAGCAGGCGGTCCGATCCGATCAGCTTGTTGATCAGGGTCGACTTGCCGGCATTGGGACGGCCGGCCACGGCAAGCTGGATCGGCTTGTTCAGATCTTCCGGCGCATCGACATCGACGTCGACCTCGGCTTCGGTCAGTTCGTCATCGGCAAGCGCCGGCTCGCTGCTGCCGACTTCGCCGATCAATGCCTCGGCAAGGTCGTACATGCCTTCGCCATGCTCGGCCGAGATCGCCAGCGGCTCGCCGAAGCCAAGGCCGAAAGCCTCACCCAGCCCGCTCACGCCGGCGCCGCCTTCGCATTTGTTAGCCAGCAGGATCACCTTCTTGCCCTGGCGGCGCAGCCAGTTGGCAAAGTGACGATCCATCGGCGTAACGCCGGCACGCGCGTCGATGACGAACAGCACGACAGCGGCCTCTTTCACGGCCACTTCGGTCTGCTGGCGCATGCGGCCCGCGATGGTCTCGTCGGCGGCCTCTTCCAGACCGGCGGTATCGACAGCAATGAATTCGAGATCGCCCAGACGCGCCTGGCCTTCGCGCCGGTCGCGGGTCACGCCCGGCGTGTCGTCGACAATGGCAAGCCGCTTGCCGACCAGACGGTTGAACAGCGTCGACTTGCCGACATTCGGTCGGCCGACGATTGCGATCTTTGCTGCCATGTTCCTATCAGCGATACGCGGTCAGGCGCGCGTCGTCGGTGATGACATAAACGGTGCCATCCGCGACAACCGGCGCCACCGAAGCCTTGTCCGAAAGTTTCACTTCACCCAGAAGGTCGCCCGTATAGGGCGACAGCGACACGATGCGCTCATCCGTGGAGGCCAGCAGCAGGCGGTCACCGGCCAGCACCGGGCCGTACCAGGTGATGATGCCCTTGTTGGTCTTGGCATCCGGATCCTTGTAACGGCGAAGCTGGCGGATCCATTTCACGCGTCCGTCGCGCCGCGACAGACACAGGATTTCCGCATCGATGGTAACGGCATAGACGAAATCGCCCGCCACCCAGGGTGTCTGGATGCTGGGAATGACGCGTTCCCAGATGCGCTCGCCGGTGCGCAGATTGATGGCGACGAAGCGTCCGGACTGGCTGACCGCGAAGACACGGTCACGATCGATCACCGGACGGCCGTTGATGTCGTTGAGCGCGCCGGCCTGGCTGACCCGGCCGCCGGCGCGGATCAGCTGCTCGCCCCAGGCAACCACGCCGGTATCTGCGCGCAGCGCCAGCACTTCGCCCGACGAATAGGGCGCGATCACAGTGTTGCCTTCGACAGCGGCATTCGCTGCACCAAGGAAGCCGGCCTGCTCGACCACGCCGGTATGCGTCCACAGCACTTCGCCGCGCTCGATATCCAGCGCATGCAACTGGTTGTCATAGGTGATGACGAAAACGCGGCCCGCATCGGCAGTCGGCGCGCCGCGGATCGGCTGTTTCAGCGGCGTGTGCCAGAAAGCGCGGCCGGTGGAAGGCTCCAGCGCCAGTACGTCGCCATAGGCAGTGCTGACGAACAGCTTGCCCGCATGATAGGCGAGGCCGCCGCCAATGGCGCCGGCTTCCTCGCGGCGCGGGGTGAGGTTGACGCGCCAGAGCCGTTTGCCGTCCTTGGCATTGAAGGCGCTGACCTGCGCTTCTGAATCCATGGCGAAGACCATGCCGTCGGCGACGACGGGCTGGGCCAGGATTTTCTGCTCATCGTCGGCGGAACTGCCAAGATCGGCATGCCAGGCCTTGCGCAGATTGTCGCCGAGCGCGAGGTGATACATGGCATGACTGGGATAGCCGCCTGCCTGCGGCCAGTCGGGATTGGTCCATGGCTTGGGCAGGACCACCGGTGTCTCGGCCAGTTGGGGATCGGGATCGAGCTGGCTGTCGAAAGCAAGCACCGAAATCCGTTCACCCGGCGCCTTGGGCGGCTCTTTGCCTTCGAACCAGCCGGTAACCGTGTCGCATCCCGCCAGCGCGAATGCGCCCAGCATCACCAACGAAAGACGCCGCATTGCAGCCCCCGCCCCCGTCACCGCCGTCTTGCCCACTTTTTTATTCATGCGTCTGCTATTGAACCGGACCGCCAAGCGCGGCCAGCATCTCAGCAGCGCGGCCACGCACCCCCACCGGTGCCGCCGCGTCATCGGCCAACGCGGTCAGCGTCTTGCGTGCTGCATCGGTCTCACCGGCCTTCAATTCGGCCAGAGCCTGCAATTCACGCGCATTGGAGGACCACGGGCTGCCAGGCGGAATGGCCGCCAGACGCTGCTTCACCGCATCGGCCTCCAGCGTGTCCAGCCCATGAAAGGCGGCAAGATAGCGGGCCAAGTTGCGGAACCGCGCATCGACATCGCCGTCGGCGGCAATTGCGTCATAGACGCCGATGGCGCCAGCGACGTCCTTGCCTTCGAGCAGATTGGCCGCCTGCTGGAAACGCGCGAGAAGAGCATAGCCATCATCGGCAGTACCAGCGAGGCTAGCAAAGGTCTGGGCCGCCTCCAGCGGTTTGCCGGCCTGGGCCTGGTCCAGGGCGGCATTGAACATGGCGGCATCGACGGCGGCCTTCTCGGCGCGATGCCCCTGCCAAATCTGGTGTCCGGCCACGCCGGCCAGCACCAAGACGATGAGACCGATGGCGTAAGGGCTAAAGCGCTTGAACTGCTTTTCCAGCCGCTCGCGTCGAACTTCCTCGTCGACTTCTTCAATGAAATTGGCCACGCCTCACTCCTCAAGCGATATCGGACAATACCGGCTGCCCGAAGCGGCGCGTACCTTACCCGGATCACCCCGCGATGGCAAAGCCCGCCAAGAATAGCGGTTTTCGGGTAACCTTTTGATAACACATCGAGTCTTGGCAGGAATCGGAAAATCGACTACTCTCGCCGCCGCATTGGGAGCGTTCAAAGCAGCGCCCTCGCCTTCGGTCTCCGTGAGTTGGGGGGAGAGTTATGCGTGTTTTTGTGTCTGCGCTCATCACGCTGGCGATCTGCGGCGGCATCCACTCCCTATCGCAGCCGGCTCTGGCCAAAGAGCCCACCAAGCCAATGGTGCAGATTCCCTTCGAGGCGGAGCGCGCCCTGGAACGCGGGGACAAGACCCTGCTCAGCCTGAACCAGGACATCACCCGGGTGCCGAGCTTCCGCGTGCTCGAACTGCCGATCGTCGATGGCAAGATCGGTGAGCATGCGCGGATCGATGACAACGCCGAAATCTATTTCCCCTTCGGCCGCATCGTCACCGTAACCACCGAATTCCACAAGTACCAGCCGGCCCTTGTGGCCAGCACCGGCATCGGCACCACCGAAGTCGCGCCCAATCCGAAATACCAGCGCATTCAGTCTTTCGACCGCCATCTCGGCAAGGTCTGCGCGGTCGAGATCCTGCCGCATGGCGAGGAGGTGGAAATGCGTCTGGCGCCGAACGGCATGATGTCGGTCGTGCGCATCACCCCGGCGAAATATGCCGGCCCGGACGCGGATAACAGCCCCTCCTACAAGGTGACGTCTGGCCTGGAAATGCGCTTCCTGTCGATCAAGGAACCGCTGGCGGCCGATCTCTACAGCAAGTGCAGGAGCCGTTCGGCTGGCCGCTCTGCTGGCCAGAAACTGACGCAGAATACCAAAGGCTGACGCCGAAGGCCGGGCTGCCGCTGCTCTCTAGCGGCTGATCCCGGATGCGAAATCCACATTCCGATCCTGCGGGCCGATCATGTCGCAAACCGCCTGGCTGCAGCTTCTGGCGCTGATCATGGTGGCGGTGCTGATCCTGCCTGCCGCGCTGCGGCTGCCCTGGCGCAGCAAACGCATCCTGGTCTTCATCGCAGCATGGCTTGGCATCTTTCTGCTCGTCGGTTTCTTCTACAGCATCTACAAGGCTGACTGACAAAGCCGACTAACCGCGCAAGCCAACTAACCCGCGGGTAACCACCCCGTTGCGTTGTTCTCAACTGCGGCTCACGCGGATTTTTATCGCCAGCGCATACATTCCCGCCAAATACTCTGCTTCCCGCAGTTACTCATTCCCTCAATCGGCGTCGCACGCGATCCGGTGAGGTTGCTGCCTTACAACGCGGCTTGGGGGCCGCATCTGGAGGAAATCGATGAATGCAGACCTTTTGAGTCTCGTCCCGAAAGTCGACTTCACACGCCGCGGCTTCGTGGCCACCAGCCTGATCTCCGGTTTCACCGTCGCCGCTGGCCCGGTGATGGCGCAGACTGCGATTACCACCGATACGCAGGGCCTGACCGCCGGCGAGGTCAACATCCCCGTTCCGGGCGGCACCATGAAAGCCTATCGCGCGCAGCCGGCCGGCCCTGGCCCCTTCCCCACCATCCTGGTGGTGCAGGAAATCTTCGGCGTGCACGAATACATCAAGGATACCTGCCGCCGCTTCGCCAAGCAGGGCTTCCAGGCAATCGCCGGCGATCTCTATGCGCGTCAGGGCGACATGAGCAAAGTCACCGACATGCAGGGCGCCATCGCGGTGGCCGGCAAGGTGCCCGATGCACAGGTGATGGCCGATCTCGACGCCACCGCCGCCTGGGCAGCGAAGAATGGCGGCGATGCCAACAAGCTCGGGATCACCGGCTTCTGCTGGGGCGGACGCATCACCTGGCTTTATGCCGCGCATAATCCGAAGGTGAAGGCGGGCGTCGCCTGGTACGGCCGCCTGGTCGGCAATTCCACCGAGCTTACGCCAAAGCATCCGATCGACATCGTAAAGGATCTGAAGGCCCCGGTGCTTGGCCTATATGGCGGCGCCGATCAGGGCATTCCCGTTTCCACCGTCGAGCAGATGAAGGCGGCGCTGGAAGCCAACAAGAAGTTCAGCGTCTTCTACGTCTATCCCGATACGCCGCATGCCTTCCATGCGGATTACCGGCCGAGCTACCGCAAGGAAGCGGCCGAGGATGCGTGGCAGAAGGCCGTCGCCTTCTTCAAGCTGCATCTGGCCTAAGCCGTGATGCACTGAACCTGGAGCATGCTAGGCTGGCTTCGCTCAAATGGAGTCGCCTGCATGCTTCTGGTTCCCACCTACGCCGCTGCCAGCACGATCCAGGGTGTCGGCCTGTTCGCCGCCGCGCCGATCGCGAAGGGCGCCTTGATCTGGCGCTTCGAACCCAGTTTCGACCGCATCATTCCTGAGGATGTTTTTGCCCGGCTTCCCGAGGCGGCGCGGGCCTTCGTCGAGCGCTATGGCTATATCACGCCGCAGATTCCGGGCGGCTGGGTGGTCAGCCTCGACAACACGCGCTTCATCAATCACAGCCCGACGCCGAATACCGACAACACCATGCCGGTCACATATGCCGCGCGCGACATCGCCGAGGGTGAAGAGATCACCTGCGATTACGGCGAGTTCTGCGAAAGCTTCGATCTGAATTAAGGACGGCGCCCCCCAGAAACAAAAATGCCCGGGACAAAGCCCGGGCATGACGCAATGGCGGTACCAGACCTTACAGCTTCGCCTTGAGCTGGCTGGACGCCTTGAAGCGGACCGACTTGGAAGCAGCGATCTTGATCGTCTCGCCGGTCTGCGGGTTGCGGCCCTTGCGGGCGGCGCGCTTGCTGACCTTGAAGGTGCCGAAGCCGACGATGGTGAAGCCGCCTTCCTTCTTCAGCGCCTTGCTCATCGCTTCGAACACCGCGTCCACGGCTTCGCCGGCAGCAGCCTTCGTGCAGCCCGCCGTTTCACGCACGATTTCGACCAAATCACCCTTGTTCACAAGTCCCTCCTGAATCTGCAGATCATCCCGCTGCCAGAATCGGACAATGCACAGCGGGACGATGCTGTTAGCACATCGGGACTGCCGTGCAAGGCATGCCTCAGCCACGAAGGAATTGATTTTCCTAACGAATCGGCTCAAGGCCGAGTCGCGGGCGGCCGTAGCAACCAAAAACGACAAGGTTTGATCTAGATCAAAGCCAGCTCCGGTCGCGCCGCTAGCGTCCCTCAAAAAAACCAAGAGGGATTCGACAATGTCTCCGATGGAAAAGATCTACCTGATCGGCGCGGTTACGGCCTTCATCGTGTTCGGCCTGGCGATCGCCTTCTGCCGCTTCACCTCGGCCGAACGCCCGTAAATCAGCCCGCGAGCAATGGCGCCGCCAGCAGGCGGCGCAACTCGCCGCGGCCCACCAAGTCCTTGGCGGCGGCAAGATCGGGCGCAAGCCAGCGATCTTCCTTCATCAGCGGAACGGATGCGCGGATCAGGTGCTGCGCCACGGTCAGCTGTGGGCTGGTCGTGAGCGGCGCGCGCAGGTCGATGCCCTGCGCGGCGGCAAGCCATTCCACCGCAATGATGCCGGCCGCGTTCTCAGCCATCGCCAGCAGGCGGTAGCCTGCATGGGCGGCCATGGAGACGTGGTCTTCCTGATTGGCGGAGGTCGGGATCGTATCGACGCTGGCCGGATGGGCGCGCTGCTTGTTTTCCGAGGCCAGCGCCGCTGCCGTGACCTGCGCGATCATGAAGCCGGAATTGATGCCGGGATTGGGCGCAAGGAAAGCCGGCAGGCCACTGCTCATCACCGGATCGACCAGCAGCGAGATGCGGCGCTCAGACAGATTGCCGATCTCGGCGAGCGCAATCGCGATCATATCGGCGGCGAAGGCCACCGGCTCGGCATGGAAGTTGCCGCCGGACAGAATCTCCCCGGTATCACTGAAGACCAGCGGATTGTCGGAGACGCCGTTCGCTTCGATGGTCAGTGTCGCCGCCGCCTGCCGCAGAAGGTCGAGCGCCGCCCCCATCACCTGCGGCTGACAGCGCAGGCAATAAGGATCCTGCACGCGTTCGTCGCCGGTGCGGTGCGAGGCGCGGATGGCCGAGCCTTCCAGCAGGCGGCGCAGAATATCCGCGACCGCAATCTGGCCCGGCTGGCCGCGTACCGCATGGATGCGCGGATCGAATGGCGTGTCGCTGCCGGCTGCCGCATCGACCGACATAGCGCCGGTCACCAGGGCGGAGGCAAAAACATCTTCGGCAGTGAACAGCCCCGCCAGAGCAAGCGCGCAGGAGACTTGCGTGCCATTGAGCAGCGCCAAGCCCTCCTTGGGGCCGAGCTGCACCGGCTGCAGACTGGCCTTGGCCAGACCTTCCGTAGCGGAAACTTCTTCGCCGTTGATACGAACCCGCCCCTCGCCCAGAAGCGGCAGCGTGAGATGCGCCAGGGGCGCAAGATCGCCGGAGGCGCCGACCGACCCTTGTGCCGGAATGCAGGGCAGCACATCGGCATTGAGCAGCGCGGCCAGCGCCTCGATGGTGCTCCACTGCACGCCGGAATAGCCCTGCGCCAGGCTGTTGATCTTGAGCAGCAGAATCAGCCGCACGATCGCATCGGGCAGCAGCGGCCCGGTGCCGACGGCGTGGCTGAGCACCAGACGGCGCTGCAATTCGAGAACGCGCTCGGCGGGGATACGCTCGCGCGCCAGCTTCCCGAAGCCTGTATTGACGCCGTAGACCGCCGCGTCGCCAGCGGCAGCTTTCGTGACGATGGCCGCCGCCCGGTCCACGGCCGGCTTGGCAGCCGGGTCGAGTGTAAGCATCATCCGGCCGCCGCGATAAAGCGCGGCCATATCGGCCAGCGACAGGTGCCCGGGCTGCAGCAGGAAAGACATGCGGACCTCGCGCAAGAAGCTGGAATGTCGGCCAGAAAGGCCGTTCGTGACACTAGGCTAAGCCGGCGGACCGCAACTTGTCTATACATGATTATTTGACTTGCCGGATTTCGCGGCAGCGCTTTAAATTAGGCAATGAGCCAGCCCGCGGCGGGCCAGGCTGAATCAATCCGGGGGATTACACATGAAGACGCGTTGGATTTCAGGCGCCCTGGGCGCCATTGCCCTCCTCGCCGGCGGTGCGGCAGCTGCGCAGGACATGCCGAAGATCGCGCTGGGCATGAGCGGCTGGACTGGCTTTGCGCCGCTGACGCTGGCTGCCGAAGCTGGCCTGTTCAAGAAGCATGGCGTGGATGTCGAGATCAAATTCATCCCGCAGAAGGAACGTCATCTCACTGTCGCCGCCGGCTCAACGCAGGCCGTCGCCACCACGGTCGATACCTTCGTTGCATGGACCTCGGCGGGCGTGCCGCTGACGCAGGTGCTGCTGCTCGACAAATCCAAGGGCGGCGACGGCCTGGCCGTGCGCAACCAGTACAACAAGATTACCGATCTGAAGGGCAAGACCATCGCCGTCGACGGCGCCGGCACCACGCCGCATTTCACGCTGATGGTGTTCCTGCGGCGCAACGGCATGAGCCACAAGGACGTGCAGTATGCCACGCTGCCGCCGAACCCCGCCGCTCAGGCTTTCGTGGCCGGTCAGTATGATGGGGCCCTGACCTACGAGCCGTATCTGTCCTCCATCCGCAATGCGCCGAATGCCGGCAAGATCCTGCTGACCACGCTGGATTATCCCTGCGTTGTCGACATGCTCGCCTTCCAGCCGGACTACATCAAGAAGAACCCGAAGATCGTGCAGGCCGTGGTCAACGGCTTCTTCGACGCGCTCGACATGATCAAGAAGGAACCGGAAAAGTCCTACGAGATCATGGGCGCGAAGGTGAAGCAGTCCGGCGCGGACTTCGCCAAGTCGGCCTCCTACATCGCGTGGCAGGACAAGGCCGCCAACCAGGCCTACTTCAAGGGCGAATTGCAGGCCTTCATGAAGGAAGCGTCTGAAATCCTGCTCGACGTTGGCGTGATCAAGAAGATTCCCGATCTCGGCCCGATGGTCGACGACAGCTTCATCAAGTAAGGCTTATCGTGTTCGAACCGCTTAAACCCGTTTCCCCAGGGCGGCGCACCGCCCTGGGGATTCTCTTTTTCGTCCTCTTCATCGCCTTCTGGGCCGGCATGACCTATGGCGGCATCGTGCCGCCGCTGTTCCTGGCCGATCCGCTCAAGGCCCTGCAATCCGGCATCACGCTGTTCACCGAATACGGTTTTGCCGCCGATGTCGGCATCACCATCTGGCGCGTGGTCGGCGGCTTTGTCATCGCAGCCGTCTTCGCCGTGCCGCTCGGCATCCTGATGGGCGCCTTCAAGGGCGTGGAGGCGTTTTTCGAGCCCTTCATCTCCTTTGCGCGCTACCTGCCCGCCTCTGCCTTCATTCCGCTGCTGATCCTCTGGGCCGGCGTGGGCGAAGCCCAGAAGCTGGCCGTTATCGTCATCGGCTCCTTCTTCCAGATCGTGCTGATGGTGGCCGTGACCGTGGGCGGCAGCCGCATCGATCTGGTCGAAGCGTCCAAGACGCTCGGCGCCAAGCGGCTGGGCATCGTGCTGCGCGTGCTGCTTCCCGGCGCCGCGCCGCAGATTGCCGAAACGCTCCGCCTCGTGCTGGGCTGGGCCTGGACCTATGTGATCGTCGCCGAACTGATCGGTGCCCAAAGCGGCATCGGCCATATGATCATGGACAGCCAGCGTCTGCTCGATACCGGGCAGATGATCTTCGGCATCGTCGTCATCGGACTGATCGGCCTGATCTCCGATTTCCTGTTCAAAAAGGCCAACGAGCGCCTCTATCCCTGGTATTTCATCAAGTGAGCAAGCTGAAGATCGAGAATGTCAGCCGGGTCTTCCCGGGCGTGCGCGGCGGCGAGCCGACCCGCGCGCTGGAGCCGGTGACGCTGAGCGTCGAGGATAACGACTTCATCACCATCCTCGGCCCGTCGGGCTGCGGCAAGTCCACCCTGCTGCGCATCGTGGCGGGGCTGGACAAACCGACCACCGGCCAGGTCCTGCTGGACGGCACCGCCGTCACCGAGCCAGGCCCTGACCGCGGCATGGTGTTTCAGTCCTACACGCTGTTTCCCTGGCTGACGGTGAAGCAGAATATCTGCTTCGGCCTGCGCGAGAAGAACGTGCCCGCAGCGCAGCAGAACGAAATCGCCGAGCATTTCATCGCACAGGTCGGCCTGCGCGGCTTCGAGAACCATTATCCGAAGATGCTGTCCGGCGGCATGCAGCAGCGCACGGCGCTGGCCCGCGCGCTTGCCAACGATCCAAAGATCCTGCTGCTGGACGAGCCTTTCGGCGCGCTGGACAACCAGACCCGCGCCCTGATGCAGGAACTGCTGCTCGGCATCTGGGAGCAGGCGAAGAAGACCGTTCTCTTCGTCACCCACGATATCGACGAGGCGATCTTCATGGCCAACCGGGTGCTGGTAATGACCGCCCGCCCCGGCCGGGTGAAATGCGACCTTGCCATCGACCTGCCGCATCCGCGGCATTACACGATGAAGACGACGCCGGAATTCGCCGCCTACAAGGCGCGGCTGACCGAGGAAATCCGCGTCGAGTCGATCAGGGCCGCCGAAGCCGAACACTGAAGGAGCAGCGATGTCGCGGACGATCCGGCGTTTCCAGGAAAGAGATCGTCCCGCCGTCGTCGCGCTCTGGCAGGCCTGCGGCCTCACCCGCCCCTGGAACGACCCGAACGCCGATATCGATTTCTGCCTCGCCTCGCGCGAGGCGACTTTGCTGGTCGGCGAAGTGAATGGCGAAGTGGCTGCCAGCGTCATGGTCGGCCATGACGGGCATCGCGGCTGGATTTATTATCTGGCCGTCGATCCCGGTTCGCAGAAAAGCGGCCTGGGCCGCGCCATGACCGAAGCGGCCGAAGACTGGCTCAAGTCTCATAAAGTGCCGAAGGTGCTACTGATGGTGCGGCCGGAAAACGAGGCCGTGCGCGCCTTCTATCATGCGATCGGCTACGAGGAAGAGCCGCGCATCATCTTTGCCAAATGGCTGAACAAAGACTAGAGCGGTATCTCAGCGCTTGGCGAAAGCCGCCGCATACTGGTCCGGCTTGAAGCCGATCAGCAGCTTGCCGCGTCCGAGATCGAGCACCGGCCGCTTGATCATCGAAGGCTGCGCCAGCATCAGCGCAATGGCCTTCTTCTCGGTGAGACCCGTACGGTCTTCTTCCGGCAGTTTGCGAAACGTGGTGCCCGCGCGGTTCAGTACGGTTTCCCAGCCGAGCGCTGCACACCAGCGTTCCAGCGAAGCGCGGTCGATGCCCGAGATTTTGTAATCGTGGAATTCGTAATCGACGCCATGGTCCTTCAGCCAGGTGAAGGCCTTCTTCATGGTGTCGCAATTCTTGATTCCGTAGATGGTAACGGGCATGGCGCTCTCCGATAGGCGGAAAAGCTATAGGATGCCCTCCGAGCGCCGGTCAAGACCACGGTCACGCCACGCGCTGTCAGCCTCGCGCAACGGCCAGCGGCCTTCGCGCCGATAGTAGGTCAGGCCCTGGTGGCTATCGATCAGCTCGAAATTGCGCACCAGCCATGAGATTGGTTCTACGGCCTGCGGTGCCACGAGCTGCCGGTCGCGCAGCATCGTCAGATGCGGAACACCAGGTCGGGCTTTGAGCGACGGAAACAGCTTTCCCACCGACCGCTGCACTTCGTCCTGCAGTTTCTCTACGCCGGCCACGCCGTCATCGGCGCAAAGCACCAGCGCGCCGTTGTCGAAGCTCATCACCCGGTCCAGGCAGATCGTGAACGGCCGCATCGTCACCGCGGACGCTGCTTCCTTTGCCGCGGCAAGAACACCCGGCGGCAGTTCCGGCAGGGTCAGCACATGAAACAAAGTGACATGCAGCCGGCGGGGCGCATAGGGCATGCCGCGCAGGCCATGCCGAAGCCGCAGATCATGCGCCAGGGCGCTGATCTTCGCTGCGGCTTCCGCATCGGGAAAGATTGCGAAGAAAAGGCTATGAACGACCGGTCGAGAGGGCCGGAACAGCATGGCAGGCTCCGCAGAAAGCGCCTCATACTTGCGCGCCCTCCCTCGCCTGCCAAGCCGCTCAGCTTCGGAACGTATTCCTCTGCTCAGGCAGCTTTCTTCTGCGGTTTCGGCGGAGCCGATGCTGCCGAGAAATCGTAATGCTTGTCGCCCCAGTGTTTGAGGGCACGGATCACCGGCTCGAGCGTCTGTCCGCGTTCCGAGAGGCGATATTCCACCTTTGGCGGAATTTCCGGATAGATCTTGCGCGTGATCAGCCCATCTGCCTCCAGTTCGCGCAATTGGCTGGTGAGCATGCGTTGCGTGACGCTTGGCAGGCGGCGGCGCATTTCATTGAAGCGCATCACCCCTTCCTCGAACAGGTGATAGAGGATGACGCCCTTCCATTTGCCGCCGATCAGGCTGAGCGTGGCTTCCACGGGGCAACCGGGGCTGCAATCCAGTTTCTTGTGACGGATGCGCGGCATCGCAAACCTCCAGACAGTATACTTTTCGACACTATAGGCGTTATATGTGCGTTCTTGCGAGTATAACGCCTACGCGTCATATCGTCTCCTACTAAAATCAAGGAGGTGTATGATGCGTGCAGTTGGTTACAAGGCAAGCGGCCCGATCGACCGGTCGGACGCCCTCATCGATATCGAAATTCCCCGCCCTGAGCCGCGCGGGCGCGACATCCTGGTCGAGGTCAAGGCGATCTCGGTCAATCCAGTGGATACCAAGATGCGTGTCCGGGCCCAGCCGCCCGAGGGCCAGCATGCCATTCTGGGCTGGGACGCGGCGGGCATCGTTGCCGCGGTCGGCCCGGGGGTGCGCCGTTTCAAGCCGGGCGATGCCGTCTTCTATGCCGGCGATCTCACCCGTCCGGGCGCCAATGCGGAGTTCCATCTGGTGGACGAACGCATCGTCGGCCGCAAGCCCACCTCGCTCGGCTGGGCAGAAGCAGCAGCCCTGCCGCTGACGGCGATCACCGCCTGGGAGACCCTGTTCGACCGCCTGGACGTGAGGCGTCCCGTGCCAGGCGCATCCAGCATCCTGATCATCGGCGGCGCGGGCGGCGTCGGTTCAATCGCCGTGCAGCTCGCCCGCAAGCTAACCGACCTGACCGTGATCGCCACCGCCTCCCGTCCCGAAACCCGCGCCTGGGTGCAGGATCTCGGCGCGGATGTGGTGCTGGACCATTCCAGGCCGCTGGCCGATGAATTCGCCAGGGCTGGTCTGGCTGCGCCAGGCTTCGTCTTCTCCACCACTCATACGGACAAGCATCTGGATGAGATTGTGAAGCTGATCGCCCCGCAAGGCCGCTTCGCCCTGATCGACGATCCGGAGGCGCTCGACATCCTGGCCTTCAAGCGCAAGTCGGTCTCGGTCCATTGGGAGCTGATGTTCACGCGCTCGATGTTCTCCACCGACGATATCGATCAGCAGGGTGCGTTGCTCGACAAGGTCTCCAACCTCGTCGATGCGGGCACGATTCGCACCACGCTGGCGGAGCATTACGGCCGCATCAACGCAGAGAACCTGAAGCGCGCTCATGCCCTGCTTGAGAGTAACCGGGCGCGCGGCAAGATCGTGCTGGAAGGTTTCGGAGCGTAGTACCGATGTAATCCGGAGGCGGCCGCCATGAACAAGGCGGCCGCCTTTTTCATTAATCGAGGGCGGCGCTCACTTCGACTTCGATCAGAAAATCCGGATTGACCAGCGCGGTGACGCCAACGAGCGTGCTGGCCGGATAGGGCCCATCGCCGAAATGCTTCGCGCGTGCCGCCCGGATCGGCGGCAGCATCTCAGGCTTCAGACCGACCACATAGGTGACCATCTTGAACACCTTGCTGAAATCCGCGCCAGCGGATGCCAGTGCGGTCTTCAGGTTGGCGAAGACCTGCTCGGCCTGCGCGCCGATATCGCCTTTGCCGACCAGATTGCCGTATGCATCCAGCGCCACCTGGCCGGAGATATGCACCTGCCGCCCGGCAGAGACGACTGCGACATGGGAGTAGCCGGTCGGCTTGGACAGGCCTTCGGGATTCATGCGGTCGATGGTCATGGTGCCTCCTGCGAATGTCTGCCCCTCACCCGCCCCAAGGGAGAGGGAAGCGACGCCCTGCTGAACAATCCTACAATATCGCCGCGTTCACCCAGAGATGGGTGAGGATGCTGGCCACGTAGCCGAGCGCGATGGCCCAGGACCAGCGCAGGTGGTTCATGAAGGTGTAGTGGTTGCGTACCAGCCCCATCAGCACCACGCCAGCCGCCGTGCCGATGGAGACCAGGCTGCCGCCCACGCCGGTGCTGAGCGTCACCAGCATCCACTGGCCGCTCGACATGTCGGGGTTCATGGTCAGCACCGCGAACATGAGCGGAATATTGTCGAAGGCCGCGCCCAGAATGCCGATGGCGATATTGGCCCAGGTCGGCCCGTAGGAGCCGTAGAGCCAGCCCGACACCTTCGCCAGATGGCCGGCCACGCCGAGGCCACCGACGGCGAAGATGATGCCGAAGAAGAAGAGCAGCGTATCCCACTCCACATGGCGCATGGCGCGGAAGGAGTCGAAGCCGATCGACTCATCGTGCCGCCGCCGCCCGATGGTCTGCAGGATATAGGCATACATCTGCAGGTATCCGAGCCCCAGCATCATGCCCAGCGCGGGCGGCAGGCCGATCACGCTCTTGAACAGCACCGCCGTCGTGATGGTGGCGAGGAAGAGCAGGATCACCACGGCGCCGCCGGGCCGCAGGCGCGTATCCTCGTCCACCGGCTCGGGCGAGCCCTTCGGCACGGCGAAGGTCATGAACACCGCCGGCACGAGGAAATTGACCAGCGAGGGCAGGAAGAGGCAGAAGAATTCCAGGAACTGCAGCTTACCCTTCTGCCACACCATCAGCGAGGTAATGTCGCCAAAGGGCGAGAAGACACCGCCGGCATTGGCGGCGATGACAATGATGATGCAGCCCATCACGATGAAGCGGTGGCTGCCGACGCCAAGCGCGATCACTACCGCGCCCATAACCAGCGCCGTTGTGAGGTTGTCGATGATCGGACCGAAGACGAAGGACAGTCCGCCGACCAGCCAGAAGAGCTGCCGGTAGGTGAGATTGCGACCCACCAGCATGGCGCGCAGCGCGTCGAACACGCGGCGGTCGCGCATCGTGTTCACGTAGGTGATCGCCACGATGAGGAAGAGCATCAGCTCGCCGTAATCGAGGATGACATGCTTCGCGGCGGCCTCGAGCGCTTCGCTCTCGCCATGCACGGCATAGACCGCGCCGAGCAGCCCCCAGATCAGGCCGGCCGCCAGCATCACCGGCTTGGACTTGCGCATGTGGATCGCCTTCTCCACCGCCACGAAGCCGTAGGCGATGAAGAAGATCACCAGCATCAGGAAGCCGACAGGATGCAGGGTCAGGTCGATGAGCGGCTCCACCTCCGCCGCCCGGACCGGCGCGGCAGACAGGATTGACGAGACGAGCATGGCCCAGAGCCACGGCCGGAAGCCGTTGCGACGCATTCCTCCCTCTCGACTGTGACGAAAGTCGAACTCCCGTCATCATGGGAGAAATCATGCCGCTTAGGCAAGAACTTAACGGAGATGCCCCTCTCGCCGCCATTCACCCCGCCCGCGAGTTCGCGGCCAGGCGCGCGGCCAGTTGGCCGACGTCACCCCCCGTATCTGATCCTCACCTTCGCCGCCGCGGCCTTCGCCGCCTCGCGCGCCTGGTCGGTGGTGCCGTCGCGGACCAGCGCAAGCGCCACGCCCATGCGGCGGTAGGGCCGCGTGGTCGGCTTGTTGAAGATGCGGATGTCGAGGTCGATGCCGAGGGCGGAAGGCTTCAGCGCGTCACTGATACCTTCCACGGTGAAATCGGTGGCGTCGCGGTCGGCGAGGATGACGGCCGAGGCGCTCGGGCCATGCTGGGTGATGGAGGGGATCGGCAGGCCGAGGATGGCGCGGGCATGCAGATCGAATTCGCTCAGGTTCTGCGAGATCAGCGTCACCATGCCGGTATCATGCGGGCGCGGCGAGAGTTCGGAGAAGATCACCTCATCGCCCTTGATGAAGAATTCGACGCCGAAGATGCCGTAGCCGCCGAGATTGTCGACCACGGCCTTGGCCTGGCGCTGCGCCTCGGCAATGGCCTTGGGCGCCATCGCGGTGGGCTGCCAGCTTTCCTGATAGTCGCCGCGTTCCTGGCGATGGCCGATCGGCGGGCAGAAGATCACGCCATCGCGGGTGCGGATGGTCAGCAGGGTGATTTCGTAATCGAAGGCGATGAAGGCTTCGACGATCACGCGCTTGCGGTCGCCGCGCATGCCGGCCACGGCGTAATCCCAGGCCCTGTCGATATCGGCCTCGCTTCTCACCGTGCTCTGTCCCTTGCCGGAGGAGGACATCACCGGCTTTACCACGCAGGGAATGCCGATCCTGGCAACGGCGGCACGCATTTCCTCCAGGCTTTCCGCATATTGGAATTTCGAGGTCGGCAGGCCGAGCTCATTGGCCGCCACGTCGCGAATGCGGTCGCGGTTCATGGTCATCATGGTCGCCCGCGCAGACGGCACCACGCTGAAGCCGCGGTCTTCGTATTCCTTCAGCACTTCGGTCCGGATGGCCTCGATTTCCGGCACGATGAAATCCGGCTGGTGCTTGTCGATGGCCGCGCTCAAGGCAGCGCCGTCCAGCATCGAAAAGACTTCGCATTCATCGGCGACCTGCATGGCCGGAGCGCCGGCATAGCTGTCGCAGGCGATGACATGGGCGCCGAGCCGCTTGGCGGAAATCACGAATTCACGCCCCAACTCGCCCGAGCCCAAAAGCAGGATTTTTGCAATGGCCGCCATGGTCGACTGTCCCTCCGGAATCACCCTGTGCTGGTGGAATTCCGGTTCTAGTCAATCCGCCGGGCCGTGGCTACTGGGATACTTCGGGCGGGACCGTCTTATCCATACCCTGTCGAACGACCCTTCCTCTGCTAGGTCTTGGAGACAAGCCAACGCCTGGAGGACGCCTCATGAAGGTCATGCAATGCCTGTGGTTCGACAAGGACATGGACGCCGCGCTGCGCTTCTACGTCTCGCTGGTCCCGGGCTCGTCACTCGATTGGAACACCACTCTTCCCACCGATTCCCCGGCCGGACCGCCCGGCAGCGTGAAGATGGCCGGCTTCACCTTAGGCAAACAGCGCTACATGGCCTTCGAGGCCGGACGGCAGGAAGCGTTCAACCATAATGTCTCCATCCTGATCGAATGCGACAGCCAGGCGGAGATCGACCGGTTGTGGGATGCCTTAAGCGATGGCGGCGCGCCGCTGGAATGCGGCTGGATCCGCGACCGCTGGGGCCTGTACTGGCAGATCACGCCGCGGCGCCTGCTGGAACTGATGAACGATTCCGACCGCGCCAAGGCCAAACGCGTGGCCGATGCGATGCTGACGATGGTGAAGCTCGACATCGCCACGCTGGAGGCCGCAGCCGAGGGCCGCACCCATTCCAGCGCGCCGGTCTATCGTTAAGTCAGATATCAGCCGGGATTCGCCGCCATGACAAAGGCGGCGAGTTCCTGACCGAACCGCACGGGCTCCTCATAAAACGGCGTATGACCGCTGTTTTCATAAAGCGACAGCCTGCTGTTGGCGTGGACCGCCTTGATGCGTTCCGACATGGCGACCCGCACCAGCCTATCATGCACGCCATGGGTCAGCAGGATCGGCCCCGGATAGCTGGCGAAAACCGGTTCCAAATCTGTCGTGTCAGTCTGCACGAAGCCTTCGTTCACCGTGCGGGCCGTCATTCCGTTGACGACCAGCATACGCTGCATCTCGACGGCCCCGGGCGGCTGATGGAAGCAGGCGGCAAGGAATTCCGCCGTGGCCGCCGTGCGTTCCGTCAGGTCAGATGAAACCGCAGTCTTGCTGAACATTAAGGCTTCCTCAGTCAGCAGTTCCGCAGACAGCTTTGAGACAGCATCGACCAGATTGATGCCTGCGATCCCTGCCCCGCCATATTTCCGCAGATACGCGCCGGCGACATAGCCGCCCAACGACCAGCCGACCAATACCGGCCGGCGCAGTTTGGCGGCAGCAATGACGGCGGCGACGTCTTCCGCCCATCGATCCGCATCAGCATAGGCATCGAGCGACGCGGGCTTGCCGGAATCGCCGTGCCCGCGCAGATCGAAGGCGACCAGCCGGAACCCACCGAGCACGGGATCAGCGAACTGCTTTTCCCAGCTCAGCCGGCTTTGCCGCAGACCGTGGATGAACAGAATCTCCCGCGCATTGGGATCGCCCTGAACCTGGCCACGCAGCACAGTTCCATCCGCCGAAGTTGCCGTGAAGCTCTCCAGTCGTCGCATCGCGCCCCGCGCCGGCTTGAAGGCCTGCATCTGCGCCAGGGCCGTGCCGGCAGAGGTAGACAGGACAGAAAGCGCCGCTGCGCCCAGCAGAAAAGCGCGCCGCGAAGCGTGTGGCAGGTGATGCATGGTCTTCTCCATGTTAATTAGCTATCACTAATTAACGCCTTGACTCCGGTTGGCAAGAGATTATTTAGTGATCGATATGAAACAGATCGAACGATCCCGCGGCGGACGCCCCTGGAGCTTCGACCGCGACAAAGCACTCGACACCGCCATGCGGCTTTTCTGGCGACATGGCTATGAGGGCGTGTCGATCGGCGACCTGACAGATGCTCTGGGCATCGCGCCGCCAAGCCTCTATGGCGCGTTTGGAAGCAAAGCTGAGCTCTACCGCGAAGCCGTCGCGCAATATGAAAAACGCTTCGGCCTGATCGATCCTGCCGCCGTGCAGCAGGCGGGATCGCTTACAGAGGCCGTGCGCCTTCTGCTTGAGAATGCCGTGCGCGCGGTCACGGATCCCAGCCGCGAGCGCGGATGCATGATCTCCAGCGGCATGATTGCCTGCCATCCCGATCATGCCGATCTGGCCAAACATGCCGCCAACCGCCGCGAAGCCTTGCGCAAGCAGATCGCCAAAGCCCTGGCTCCCTACGGCAAACTGTCCGATATGGCGCGGCTTTCCAGGTATCTTTCCGCCGTCATGCAGGGCATTTCCATCCAGGCACGCGATGGAGTGCCGGCGTCCGAGTTGCAGAAGATCGTCGAAGACGTCGTTGCCGGCGTGGCGGCGCGCCCTTTCGGCAGCCGCAGCGCCCGATCTGCCAAGGTCTGAAACACGACCAGTCTTTCCTCTCCGCATCATCTATGCGGACTCAACGCAGCGCCCAGGCGCGCTATATCAGCGCGAGGGAAACGGATGAGCGACGCCAATCTTGAGGCCATCTACCGCGAGTACATCGCCTGCCTGAATAAGCGGGATTGGGATGCTCTTGGCCGGTTTGTCAGTGACGATGTCCGCCACAATGGCAGGCCGTTTGGCCTTGCTGGCTACCGCGCGATGCTTGAACGCGACTGCGAGCAGATCCCGGATCTATACTTTCAGATTGAGATCCTGATTGCCGACCGGAACCGCGTTGCCGCCAGGCTTCGCTTCGACGTGACGCCGAAAGACGATTTTCTCGGCCTGTCGGTGAATGGCCGCACAATAACGTTCTGCGAGAATGTCTTCTATGAATTCCTCGATGGGTGGATATGCGAGGTCTGGTCGGTCCTCGACAAGTCCGCCATCGAGACGCAGCTTAGCTAACTATTGGGGTTGTAGAGGCGTTTGCTCCTCAAGCCAATCTTTAAGCATTTTTATTGAAACTGCAAAATTACGCCCTTCCTCTGGTCCACCTTTGTGGATGCTTCCAACAACTTCCCCACTCCCGCCAAGAAGAGGCCCTCCAGACATGCCCTGAGTCAGCATTTGGGTAACCTCTATATAATCGGCTAAACTATGGACTTTAAGGGAAGCAACAGTTCCCGCGCGAACGTTTATACTATCACCTGACACATACTCCGGATTTGACGCCATATTTTTCACGAAACTTTTTCTCTGCACTTCGAGACCTAAAACTTTAATTGAATATAATGCGGCCTGGATACTTCGGACATATCGGCGGTCGACATTGAACATTCATTGATTTTCACCCCCGTCACCACACGCCGAGAATGCCTGTCCGCATAATGTGTCTTATCGGAGTTTATAGAAAATCCGTTTCTCTGAAAAATGTTACGAAGTCCTGTTTGCAGGACGAAAACTCCTGGAGCGTCTGACGGCGGTCAACAACTTCCGAAACACTTATGTTGCCCACCACGAGAAGGATTGGCCTGACCCCATAGGGTGGTCCGGTGTGACTGATGGGGCGCAACGTAACCACGCCGATTTACACGCTACGGCACGCCACAGCCCTCCGCGCGGCTGGGGGTAGTTTACATCTCGTCCCGGTTGGCTTCAGATCGACCGCGTCAGATGAAAGGAGGCTGAGCAGCACCAGGAGGTGACTGGATGGTGGCAAGTGGCGGTGAATATTCTTCGCCGGAGCTACGCTATTGCCGCCGATTCCCCCCTACTCCCACTCATCCATTTTAAGTCATGCTAACGCGTTGAATTTCTGGCACAACTTTTTTTGATCGCGCAACGCGATCCGAACTGCGCACCGACAAAAATTTCTGGTCCTGATTTTCAACAAGAATTCGCGCGATTCCGATTCAACGAGGTTTCAGCGACTATCGACAACGATCGGTCGATTCTTCGCCTCGTCGGTCACTCAGCGCGTCATGCGGCCAATGCAAGAAATACCGTCGTTGCTTTAGCACGACCGGCAATCATTCGCCATCGGTTCGCACGTCAAGTTTCTCGCTTAGTACCATCTGGATGGCGTGACGGCGTGATCGTCGTCGCCGAACAAATGCGCGGCCGCGAACCGCTCCTCGACCGCCCTGTTGCCCGGCAGGCAGGAGCGAGACTTACCCCCAAACCTCCCGCCACGCGGCGAACTCGGACGGCCTGATCTGGTAGCGCGCGAAATTCCCCTCATGCAGGCCGAGAAGCTCGCTCTCCGCTGTTTCGCGAAAGCGTTCGCGCTCCGCCGCATCGATGTGCTCGCTGGTCCACGTGGTGACGTGCTTTGCGGCCTGCTTCTTGTCCATCCGCCCGCGAACGACCGCGCCGACCACTTCACGCAGCGCCGCCCGATGCCGCAGCCTGAACGGATCGGGTTCGCCGAGCGATTGCCTGACGGCGGCATAGCGCGCGGCGGACCGTTCATAAGCCCAGATAAACACGTCGCGCAGCAACTCGGTCTTGTCGAGTTCATAGACCCCCGAGCACCGCGTGGGTATAGGTGCCGCGCGGCACGCCCTCGAAGGAGAGCGGCGAGAGATTGCTTTTGATCAGAGGGATGTTCGCGGAGAGGCGTGACACCCGTTTGTTCACGTTGTCGAACGGCTGCAAATACGGGAGCTGCACCATGACGAAGAGCGCCTGCTCGAACGGATCGGTAATGGCTGCGGCTGTTGCGAGGATCTGGTCGAAACACTCTTCGATGAGCTGCGGCACTTCGAGCGGATGGAAGAGGACCGCTCGATGCCGACGCCGATGCGGCGGAGTCTGCCCGCCGCGTCGGGGTCCGCGAGCAGGTTGTTTGCGAGCAGCGCGTGGAGATTGAGGATGGTGTAGCGGTTGAAGCCGATCTCCTCCGCGGTGCCGACTAGGAATTCGATCGCGTCCTTGTGGTTGAGGATCATCTGCGCCTCAAGGCGCTCCTTCCCTTCCGCCTCCTCACCAAGATCGATGAGGCGCTTGGTGTCGAGCAGTGAGTAGGTGTTCCCCTCGAGGCGGCTCGAATTCCAAGACAGGTCAATCAGCAGCCTGTTCAGTATCTGCTTCGCGTAGGTGCCGGCGGGCTGCGGGGTGATCGCCGGCGTCCCGACCTCGCGCAGGTGCGCGCGCTCCGCCGCCGTCAGATAGAAGGTTTCATTGGGGCGGTACGCATCGAGGAACGCGCGGTTATAGCCGACCGGCTTGCGCACCTCCGGGGGCTTGCGGACATATGCCTCAATCTCAGTGCCGGGCTTCGAGAGCGGCAGGACGGCTTCGCCTTCCGCCCGCGCCTCGGCGCGCCCGGCAGCCACGCCGACCGCTATCTGGACATGCGGCAGCCGGTAGCGTGCCCAGCGGCCCTCGCCTTCCATGACCAGGCGGCGATGATCGACGAGGTATTTGAGGCGGTATTGCAGCGTGCGGCGCGGCGGCGGCTCTTGCAGCGAATCGGCAATCTGCTGCGCCGTCGCCCCGCCAAGGTACCGGCGCACGGCTTGCTCGATCGCTTGCAATTCCTCTTCCAGGATGCGCCGTACCACGTCGCTTCTCTTTCTTGCGTATGCGCCTGTACGCGCAATTTAGCCTGGATATGCGCAATTTTCAATGATACGCGCAACCATCCGGCCCTACGCGCAAACATAATTGCGCATAAAGCCCTTTCCTGCGCGTAGAAGGGATAGCGTTGGCGCCAATCTTTAAATTTGGCGATGGCGCACCGACTAGTCTCTCTCGTCACTTAGGGCGATAGACACGCGTGCTACAGGAAACTTTTTCAGCCAAGGCTTCCCGTAACCGGCGCTCGATCAGCTACTTGTATAAAAAGCAGCGCATGGGCCGTGCCTGCCCCTCATCAGGGTTAAGACTGTTTGCGGCTCATGCGCAGAGGGAAGGTCAGGGAGAAACCGCCTGTTGGGGCCCGATGAGGCATCCCTGATCTCGAAGGCAACAACAATGTTAGATCTGTCCTTTCGCAAGTCTCTTTTAGTATGCGACCTGGCCCTCGCGATTGGGTGTTCCAAGGACATGCGTCTTCAGCGGCATCATCACCTGATCGAAGGTCTGCGTGAACATCGCCGCAGCGAAAAAGGCGACCGCCCGAAGTGTATCGCTCCCGGTGTTTTCGAGATCGTGGCGCATCGGCGTCGGTAGGACAAACACGCTGCCAGGCCCTACCGAATATGTGGACCCATCCTCCAAATATAGCTTCCCACTACCAGCAATGATGTACTGCGTCTCCTCGGTGGCGTCACTATGCCAGCCGAGGCGACCGCCGGGCTCGATCTCATACACGATCGTAGACGATGCCGTCGAGCCCTGGCCGCCGTACCGAGCAAAGGCTCCCTGCCACCGCACCGCCGGATCGCTCTCGCCCCACACTTTTGTCCGTTCGAGTTTCGTGGAATCAATAACCGGATTCATGCCACTCGCCCTTCGGTCCGTTTCGGCATCGGCACCGTAGCTCCAAGACGGTGCCAAATCTTTAAACTGCCGTTTCAAAATTTAGCGAGCCGTATTCCCAAAGTCTTGCTCTCGGGCGGACCGTCTACTGGTTTGGCACCAACACCGACATTACGAACGAACGGCAGACCGAAGAACACCAGCGGCCGCTCAACATGAACTCGCGCATCGCAGCAAAAATTTTGCTCACGGTGGTGCAGTCGATCGCCTCACGCAGCCTCTCGGGGGCGCGATCGCTTTTCCGAAGCGCTGGAGAAGCGGCGCATACAGGCGCTCACCCGCAACCAGACATTGCTGGTAAACGGAGACCTTGAAGGCGCGCCTCTGAGCGAGATCATGCTGCGGCCCCCGCATTTCCTGCCTATGGCAATAGTCTGCCCGAAAGCCCGGGCTGTTGCCGACCGCATCGCCGGCCGGTGGCCGACGTGAAGCGACAGCGACGGCTAATGCCAAACCGAAGCACCCCTGCGTGGGGCCGGTTCATGCGATGCAGCGCGCCGACAAGTCCACGCGCGATGGAAACATGAGCCTCAATGAACAGGCGTTCCGCAATTGGCGGACATCAAGCCGGTGCCAAGGGCGATGGCTCCTGCGCATCGGATTCATTATCGCACTGCGGATCGAGTTGGGCAGTTCGCGCCTCACGCTCCCGCTGAAAGAATCCGCAAGCGTGCGGTCACGGCCTTGCTGACGGACACATGGATCGATTTCGGAAACCGGGGCGGCAGCTCGTCCGCCAGACGCTCCATGACATCCCCGGCCGCGGCACGGATTTCATCGATCAGGGCTTGAACCGTGGCCTTCGAAAGGCCGGCCGCCCTTCCCGTCTCAAAGAAATGCCGGGTCTGAATTCCATCAATCCTGTAGTGGTTCTTCGCACCCACGGCCATCGCCAGCTTCATCTGCTTGCGCTCGATCTGACGAGCGTCGAGGCTCGGCTGCGCCGAGAGGATGTCATAGAGAGGTGTCAGCCGGTAGGTGCCGCCCGGCCCCAGGAAGACACTGAAGTTCTTGGCGTGCCCGTCGGTCGCGCCAATGAGCCAGAACAGGATCTGAGCCTTCAGCACGGTCCTTCGATCCTCCTCCGGCGTATCGCTCCCCTTGAGGAGATCGAGGATCTGCACGAGGCCAGGTCCGCCATCGCTCTGGTACTTCCTGCCGGGAGGAACTGACAGCGCCTGGCAGCAATCCTCCTGTGGCACGCGCAACAAGCGCCCGTCGCGCGTCCAGCGCCGGTCGAAGCGCTCGATCACGAGCGCCGTGGTTTTACCGAATGTCTTGATGACGGCATCGTTGACCGGAAGCCCAAAGGCCTTAAGCAGCTTTAGACAATAGAATTCGTTTTCGACGCTGTTCGACAAATCGATGCCGTTGGGCAGCTCTCCGATCTGAGGCTTGAAGATGTGGGTCGTCGGTGTTGTGCCAACGGGCTTGCACCAGCGCCGGCCATCCCAGAGCAGCGCGGTCTTCTCCTGCGCGCCGGCAATGGAGATGCGGAAGTCGTCGTCGCGGCTCAGGCCAAGCGGCGCCTGCCCGAGGCTGCGCAGCAGCTTTTCAATGGCCGCCTCATCGACCGGATCGCCCTCGATCGCGGCATCGCGCGCGTCGGCTTCATCGGCAAGAAACTGGAGCGCGCCGACGCAATCCCGTCCGATGGCCGCGAGCAGGCTGTAGGCATCGGCCCCGGCCGCACCGACCCTTTCCGCGACGCGGCGGCGCAGTGCCTCAGAGTCGGGCAGGAGATTCTCGAAGACCGCGCTGACCGGAGCGCCACGATACGCATCTTCACGCAGTGGCAGCGAAAGAGAAACCGGGATGGCATTCTCCCAACCGAGCCAGCTGTCGTCATAGCGGAAGCTGACCGCGCCGCCGGGCTCCTTCTGAAAATGGCCGACGAGACGATTGTTGAGATAGACGCGCAGCGGCGCATGCTGGCGGCGCCGCGGCATCAGAACATGTCCTCGATCTCAGCCGCCTGCCCTTTCGATCGCGGCCCGATCCGGAACTCGAGATCGAGCGCCGCGAGCACCGCAAGAAGGGTATCGATCCTGCTGGCGGGGTTGCCGGCCTCGATAAGCGAAATCGTCTCCTGGCGCAGGCCTGCCCTCTCGCCGAGCTGCGTCTGGCTCCACTTGCGGTGCTTGCGTGCCCGGCGGATCAGGTTGCCGATCTGCTTGGGATTGCGTGCCACGTCTGCCATCGGGCACTTATGGTCCAATTCCGATAATTTGTCAATATCGGGATTGGCTAATAAAGCAGACTTATGCGGCAATCACGATGAATTGCATGCGAGCAGCCTTCGGCTATCCGGAACGCTCCGGGGCCGACGCTAAGAACGTTCTCTTGACCAACGGTCTCGACTAGTAAAGTGCCCGTTCTCAGCTATGCCGACAGGGAACGCGGCGATGCCGCCCTTCGACGAGACGGAGATCCCATGGCTTCAATGAGGCCGAGGGTGCGATCAAGCTGGACTCGGTCCTGTCGGCGCTTCAATGAGGCCGAGGCGCGGCGCAGATGGAAGCAGGTGACGAGATAGTCGGCGCGCTTCAATGAGGCCGAGGCGCGCGCGCCTCGGATGGGTCTGCGCTGGACGACATGGGTCGGCAAGTCCACATTGCTTCAATGAGGCCGAGGCGCGCCGACAGCGCTGATGACGATGAGACGCGCGAGGCTTCAATGAGGCCGAGGCGCGCGCGCCTCGGATGGCCACCATCGAGGCCAACCACGATCACCTCGCAACGCTGCTTCAATGAGGCCGAGGCGCGCGCGCCTCGGATGGATCGGCTGCCGTGTTCGCCAATGCCCCGCGCCTGCAGCTTCAATGAGGCCGAGGCGCGCGCGCCTCGGATGGTAGCGCAGGCAATCCGGGCGCTCAACAATCTGGACGCTTCAATGAGGCCGAGGCGCGCGCGCCTCGGATGGGTTAAGGTCTACGGTCCCTATCTGCGGAAGCCGAAGCGGGCTTCAATGAGGCCGAGGCGCGCGCGCCTCGGATGGCGACCGGGGCGGATTTCTGGACGACCCTGTATTGCGTGCTTCAATGAGGCCGAGGCGCGCGCGCCTCGGATGGATGCGCCAGCAGATCGTTGAACATGGCGATGCCGTCGCTTCAATGAGGCCGAGGCGCGCGCGCCTCGGATGGTCCACGTGCCGTTGGAGGTGAAGACCCGAAAGCCGCCGCTTCAATGAGGCCGAGGCGCGCGCGCCTCGGATGGGGTGACTCCGGTTCCGCAGCCCGTTTCTTCTACAGCGCGCTTCAATGAGGCCGAGGCGCGCGCGCCTCGGATGGCGCATCGTATCGAGATCCGGACGGCTCCGGCGCTGACGCTTCAATGAGGCCGAGGCGCGCGCGCCTCGGATGGGGTGTCCGGGGCTGTAGGTTTATCGGGCCGGGTGATTTGCTTCAATGAGGCCGAGGCGCGCGCGCCTCGGATGTGCGCCACGTTCGGCAGCGACGGGCTGGCATCGTCGGCGCTTCAATGAGGCCGAGGCGCGCGCGCCTCGGATGGAGAATGGGTGCCTGATCTAGAGGCGGCAGCAGCGTTTGCTTCAATGAGGCCGAGGCGCGCGCGCCTCGGATGGGCACCGCATCGAGATCCGCACGGCTCCGGCGCGGAGGCTTCAATGAGGCCGAGGCGCGCGCGCCTCGGATGGGAAATCAGAGAGCGTCAACGGGCCTGTGCCGAAGTCGCTTCAATGAGGCCGAGGCGCGCGCGCCTCGGATGGTCTTTTTGGCGCTATCGCTCACGAAACCAACCCGCGCCGGCTTCAATGAGGCCGAGGCGCGCGCGCCTCGGATGGTACGTATTGCTGCCCTCAGCGATCAGCGCCAACGGGCTTCAATGAGGCCGAGGCGCGCGCGCCTCGGATGGGTATATGTTCCCGCGCTCAGAAGATGGAGCAAGCGGGGCTTCAATGAGGCCGAGGCGCGCGCGCCTCGGATGGGGGGCCTCGGCCGGACGGGACCACTCTCGACCGTATGCTTCAATGAGGCCGAGGCGCGCGCGCCTCGGATGGCCCGGATGTGAGCGCCCAACCGGGCGTGCCAGTCCTCGCTTCAATGAGGCCGAGGCGCGCGCGCCTCGGATGGGAGAAGAAGATCGAGAATCTTCTGAACCTCTGGGAGGCTTCAATGAGGCCGAGGCGCGCGCGCCTCGGATGGTCCCACCCTACAAGCCGTTGGACACCCACGCAATCTCGCTGCGTTTTCGACCGGTGGCGCTCAGGGACGAGCGAAGCGTGCTGGATTCCGCGCGCGATCATATTGACCATGTCAAACAGCCCACGATTTCAACAATCTAGCAGGATTCGAGCGGGTGTGGAATTCCGCGCAGCACATCGCCGCTCGAAAGCACCCGGCAGCGGCGGAACGCCTTCCCTCAAGCCCGCCCTCCCTTTTTCGGAATCGCGAGTGATTTTATCAGTTTCCCCTAAATGACAGTAGCTCGGCGTTCCATTTTCGAGAATGTCTTGCCGATGCTCTCCATGGCCAGCTCGATTTTGTCCGCCGGTCCGACATCGATCAGAAGCACATGGTCCTCGCCGTTCTTTATCAGCTCGCGCAGCCGCGTCTCGAGCTCGGCGCGGCGCCGCCGCGTGAGCCGGCACTGGAAAACGGAAAGCTGCAGCCACTCGCCATATCCATGCATGGCCTTGAACACACGTCGCCACCGTTTCGGTTCGGAAATGTCGTAGGTGACAATGAACAGGCGTTCGTCCATCTGGCGTACTCAACGCGGCAGAAAATGCGGGTAGCTCGACAACTCGCCCAGCAGGAAGCGGGAGAGCAGCCGCGCCTGCACAAGCAGCATGCGGCGCATGCTCACCTGGTAGCCGAAGACAGGGTGTGTCGTCTCCTGCGACAGCCGGCGCTCGAACGCTTCGACAAAGCGGCGGCGCCCCGCTTGCGTGAGCGCCGTTCCCGTGACCGCCACCACGAAATCGTTCGGCCCGACCTCGCCGGTGTTGACCGCCGACAGCACGACGGAATCGGCGATGATCGCGCGGAACGGCTCCATGAGATCGAGCGCCAGCGCCGGGCGCCCATAGCGTGGCGCGTGGTAGAAGCCACGATAGGGATCGAGGCCGACCGAGGCGAGCGCGATCGTCAAGTGCCGGCTCAGCATCGCATAGGCGAGCGACAGCATCGCATTGACCGGATCCGCCGGCGGCCGACGATTGCGCGCCTCGAAGCGGAACGCCGCGAGTTCGCCCGTTCCTTGCTTATCCTCGGGCGATTTCAACAGGCTCGCGAAAGCCCGGAAATAGACGGACGCGGCGTCTCCTTCGATGCCGAGCAACTGCGTGAGCGCCGTCGCCGCGTCGGCGGACTTGCGCGCGGCGGAAAGCCGGTCGAGAACTGCCTGCCGCTCCTCCGCCGTCCCGCGCCAGTTGCGGCGAAGGATGGTGCGCTGGTTCGCGATCTTGGCCTCGACCAGGTCCTTTGCGAATCTGAGGCACGCGGCTTCGTCGAAGCTCATGCGATATTGCGCCGTGCGGACATCGACATTGCGATGGCCGACACCGTGAGCAACGCCGCGAAACCAGCCGCTGTGGCTATGGAAGGTGACGGGAATCTCGCGCTCGAGCAGCGCTGCCAGCGCCGGCGTGGTGATCGACACATTGCCGAACAGCGCCACATCTGAAACATCGATGAGGCGCACTTGCGTCTCGCCCTTCTCCTCGTCGGTGATCTTGAGCGTCTCGCCCTCCTTGCCGATCCGCGCATGCTGGGATTGCACGATGAGCGGCAAGGCCTCGTCGGGCGGAACGGCGATCGTGCGCGGCGCGAGCGAGGAGCCCGAAAGGGCGCGCACCTCGTCCGGCAGACACACCGTCACGAGCGCGCACCGTGGGCATTTCGGACTGTCCTTGAGCGGCGGCGGGATGCGGCTTTGCGAGACCGTCAGGCGCAACTCGCTGACGGCCGTTCGCGCCGCCGCGCGCAGCGCATCGTCCAGCGCGATGCGCACGCGCTCTCTGCTCTCGGCATAGTAGATCGCGCCCTCCTCGACGCGATAGCCGTGCTCTTCCAGAAGCAGCGCCTGAAGGCAGATCTGGATGCGCTCAGGCTCGTAAGCGCCCTGCGCCACATGCGGGCGCTTGCCCCGCTTGTAATCGACGGGCGTGACGACGCCATCCTCCGCCTCGGCGATGTCGAGCTTGGCGATGACGCCGAGCGTTGTCGACGAGAGCGTCAGCGAGCGGCTGACGATCTTGTCGCCCTCCGGCACTTCATGACCTTCGAGCGCCTGCGGCGCCGGCAGCGGCGCATTGGCCTTGTCGACGCGCGCGTGAACGCGGTGGCCCTCGACCGTATCGCCGGTCTCCGCCCACTCGCCTTGCGTCCACATCAGGTAGGCGAGCCGCGGGCAATACACGAACTCGTTCACCATCCGCGCGGGGATCAGCGGCGTGTCGCCGCTGACCGGCGGCGCGGGAAGGTGGAATTCGAGCTGGGTGTCGGTCATTGCTTTGCTTCAGCTAAGAGAGCAGCCGCCCACGCGCGAAATTCAGGAACTTTCCAACCGATATGCGCTGCGCGACGACCACGTGGTCGACACCTAAATGCTTCAGCTTCCCGGGCTTGCGAAGATCGGGGTGAGAAAGCAACACGCGGATAGCAGCCAATGTTGCGGGATCGCGCCAGATCGGAATGGCGAAGGAAAATCCATCGGAATCAACTGCCCCGCCGACAGTAACCGGTCGGGCTCTTCCTGCTCGCATTTCGGGGGCAAGAGTGAGTGCGGCCAATCCTACAGCGGCCAACCGGTTTGCCCCGTGCTGGGTGCCAGCCTTATAGGCGGGATCGGTCGGATCGCCGGCCATCAGGGCGTAGCGGACATCTTCGGCAGGATCCCAACGAAACGAGGGTGTCGAATCCTGGCGATGCCAGGGGCTGAACAACGCCTCGGCCAAGCACTGCGACGCGGATACGGCGACAGTGTTCCTGCCCTTCCGCCTCGGAGGTGGTGCGGGCTCTCGCGGCACGCTAGCGAGCCGTTCGAGAAAATGCTGATGACCCTGGCCAAAGAGGAGACATAGCGGCGTGGGGTCGATCAGTTCCCTTTTATCGTTCTTGATAGCAGCATCGCTCATCAGCGCCGCGAGGAGGTCGACACGATCCCGATGGTTTCTGCAAGCACCCAGTGCTTCCTGTTGGAGAATCTCGCGAGATTCACGGCGTGATTGATTAAGATCCTTGCGACCGCCGAAATCATGGCTCTCTGCTACTGCCTGGACGCCCTTTGCAGCAAGTTGAGCAACATCATCGGGATCAACCGCATTTGCGATAAATAGCCGTGGCCTGAGCGGCGGCTGATCGAGGTCCCAGGCCGCACGCGGATAGAGTGTCCTGTCTGCTGCCTCTAAGGCCCGCAACAGTCCCAACAACGCCAGAAAGGCGAGCAGGTTATCCGGTTCGAATCCGTCGAGGCGATGGGATGTTGCTGCGGTCATTCGTCCCCCTCCCTCGCGATACGCTCCCGGGCCTCTTCGGACGCACGGTGGTCGGCCAGTCGCAGGATCGCCTCCATCCGCGCCAACTCCCACACGCCGTACCGGGCCTTGAGGCGCGCAAAGAGCGACGGCCAGTCGAGCCCGTTCCAGTCGAAAGCAAGAGATTGCGGGCCGACGACGGGTGGTTTCTCGATTGGATCATGGTGCGGGTAAAGAGGACGGCCATAACCATGATGAGTGCCAACGAGCCAGAGGACGAGGTCGGGATCGTTGGCCTGCGCGAGCCGCACATCCGTGCATGCCAGCCTGACCGATAGCGCCTCGTGCCGCCAATGATCAGGCAGCCCCGACCTCTCCCGCGCTGCAGGCGGCAGCGTGCGGCCGGATTTTGCGAGAACGTCCTTCTCACCACCTGGATCGAATCCCAGCGGATCGCCGAAATGCAGCCAGGCCTGGAATCGGGGATCGCGCTTTCCCTGGTCATGCAGGAATCCCGCGAGTTTCAAATCAGCGACATGCGAGGCTGGCAGACCGGCGCATCTTGCGAATGCCTCGGCCTTGCGTTCCACATCCCGGCTGTGTTCCACTAGGGAGAGAGGAAAATCAAAGATGGATCCGGCCGTGTCATCTTCGGTCGAATTCGGACGGCCATCTTCGCCGTGATCGATGACCTGCTCCGCTTCAGGGATCTCAACCCCGAAGGGCGCCACCAAAACAACCCCGCGCGGCTCACCTTTCTCGTTTTCTCCGTAGAGGGTGAGGTCGACGATAATGCGCCGTTTTCTGGCAGCGCCAAGCCAATTGAGCGCCTGTCGAATCTCTGCGGGCAAATCGAGATCAAACAAGGCTCGTCTTACCGTCTCCCCGCGTTCCGCGCGCAGTTCCGCCAGCGCAGCGGCGAGTGCTTCGTCACTCACGCGCTCTTCAAGCAATCCCGGGGCAATCCGCACACTGAACCGCTTTCCAGCAAAAGGCTCGGCTGCCTTCTGCGCTACATCGCTGGCGGGGGCATCGCAGCCCGGATTCCAGCCGAACGCGTCCACGCCGCCGTAGCGCGCTGGAGCAACAATGGTGTCACCAGGCCGCAGCATGGCCGCATCGATCCATTGCGACCGCTCATCATTTCCTTTCCAGCGAAAGATACGCTTTCCGCCCGGCTCTTCATCGTCGGCGCCGGGGGCAGGAACATCCGCCACGTCCCCTGCCAATTTCCGGCGCCCTTCGAGCCAGCGCCGCACGGCCCACAGCGGCAGTTCGATGGCTTCGGTTGAGCGCGGTGGCACGAGCGTCAGCAGACGGACCACATCCTGATCGCGCCAGGAAGGATCGATGTCTGCTCGCCAAATGATGGTGATCGAATCCGGCTGACGATCCGGGCCGTGCAGATAGAGCGCCACTTCCGGATCTGCGGCTGGAATGGGTGAGGTCTGGCTCAACAGATCAAGATGGGCGGGCAGGAGAACCGGCGCGTCGGGCTTTTCGGTGAGCGCATCGCGACCGGGGGGCGACAGCGCGTTCATCTTCTCGATGCCGAAATTGACGGACAGAGCGCCATTCTCTTTTGTCGCAACGCTTAAGAGATAATCCCACGCCGGCTTGATCGCCTTTCCGTAGACAGGATCGTCCGCACGCGCGGAGATGTCCGATTTGTCCGCTATGATCGCGGCGTAGGACTTTATTTCGCGGCCGGCGCGATTGAGCCGGCCGAAACGCTGCCGCAGGCAATCAAGTGGCGCCGCCTCGGTGATCAGCGCGTCGAGATCGATATCCACGCCAGCCTCGATGCATTGCGTCGCGACCACGATGAGCGGCTTATCGAGCACGCGATTTTCTCCCGCTGCCCAGAGACGGGTACGGATCGGCCGCAGCTTTTCAACAAGATCGTCCCGATCCACTGGTCGTGCAGGCCCGATCATCAGGACGATCTCGGGGACTGAACTACGAGCGCTGTCGTTTCCGGGTGCCCCAGCAAATTCCTCCGACAATCGACTGAATACTTCTCGTGCCCTGGCAACGCGATTGACGACGACGCCGATCGCCGGCCGCGGCGCGCCATGCTCGGCATCATCGAAATGCCCGAGCGCCTTCCGAACCTCGTCGGCAATCGCCGAGCAACGACGGGCGACATCCTTGGCGTTACCGCCGCCCCCTTCTTCTTCCTCATCGATTTCGGCTACGCTTTCCGTCTCCTTTCCTGATTTCGCGGGCAGTACGAGGCGCGCGATCTTCTCGGCTTTCAGACGCCGCTTCAGGACCGGATTCGACCTGTCCTCATCGTCGAGAGAGAAAACTTCACTAGCATTCTCTCCTGGCGTGGCGGTCAGAAGGGAAAAGCCCCACGGGGCGGCGATATTCGCCTCCCGCCAGTTCGGCCCACGATAAATGTCAGCCCAATGCATCGTCTGCCGAAACGGTTCGGCGAGATGCGCTTCATCCAGCAGGATCAGGCAATCGGAGCCGATGAGGCCGGCATGGACCGGCTTCATGGAATCGGAGACGCCGTAACCGCGGAACAGCAGCCGTGAACCGATCTGATCGACCGTCGAACACAGGAGCGTCGGCTGCGAGGGCGTACGTGCCCAATCGTCCTCGCGCGGAATGCCGCCCCGCAGCCGGCGAGCGATGAGCGGCGGCCCATCGCCGGAAAGAAGCCGCAGACGTTCGGCGACACGCGCGCTCACGCTGCCGGGAGGTGGCTCGGCAAGCGCCGCTTCGAGCTTCCGTGCCCGTCCGAAGGCATCGTCCACCACCAGCCGGCGGTCCACGACGAAGGCGACGCGGACGGGCGCCCGCCGCGCTGTGATGCGCTCGGCTTCCAGCGCCAGATGGAATACCGCGATATCGATGGCCGCTGTCTTGCCCGATCCCGTGGGCAGGTCCAGCGTGCCGGGCCATTTCCCTTCACGCTTTCCCACGATCTCCGCGAGCAGGCGCTTTTGCCACGGAAACGGCGCGTAGCCATGAACTTCCTCGAAAAAACTGTCGAAGTCGTCAGCGGTCAGCATCGTCGACCCCGCGGCCGATCGGGAGGCACAGCCCCAGCCCCACGAAACGCCCGGCCCCGAGGACCACCGGACCATCGACGGGATCGGCGAAGCGGATCGCGGCATGGGTGAGCTGACGGCTGGCAAGCGACGGCGGCAGCCGCCAGTTAAACCAGCGCGGGGCTTTCCCTGAAGGATAGGCAGACGGTGCGCCCTCGATGGCGGAATGCTTGTCGACAACAATCGCCTCAGGCTCCGGCAGCCCGATGTTGCGGCACGCCGCCGCGATCTGCACGGCGGTCTCTTGCAAGCGTGCTTCGCCGTTTCGCTTCAGGTGGCGATCGAGCACAATCGGCGTCACCGTCGCGAAGACCCGCGCCGGCTTCGTATAGCGCGCGGGATCGAGCGAAGCTGGGCCTGGCGGATCGAATGTCAACGACAGATCGATCGCGAATGCCCGGTCGCGTGGTGTCCCGGCCTCGGACTTGATACTGAGCACTCTGCGCCCCGCATGATCCATTTTCGTCAGATTGCGGAGGGCGTCGCGAAACGCCTTCGTCTCGGCGTCGTCTTCTGCGCCTGGCCGCGCCAGGACGCTCGTGCCGGTGGGCGGCACGAGCGCAAAGCCCATCACGTGACCGTCGGCATACGGAAATCCGGCGAAGGCAAGCGGTATGATGGCAAGATGTGGCTTCTGGCTCGGTGAGCCATCTCGGGCGTGGCCGCTGATGGCTTCGGGAATGTCATCGCCGAGTCCGATCTGCCGGTATCCGCTGAGCAGCGTGTCGCGCACCGTCCGTGCCACGAGTGCACAGGTCCGAATGTCCGGCATATCACCTTCGACATGCTCGAGGATCAGCCAATGTCCACCACCGTCGAACAGGTTTGACCGCTGCACGCGCGCCGCGGGCTCCGGTGGAACGCGCATACCGTTTTGCGGCCGGTCTTTCTTGTCGGCCGATTTTTCGAAACGCTCATAGGCCGCCCGCAGCTCATCGAAACGCCCTTTGTAAATGCTGTGGCGAGGCGCCGTCGCCTGCTGGAGTTCAACCGTTGGATCAACCACGAAGCGGCAGCGCGTCAGACTCGCGGAATGGCCGACATAGGCCGTGTCGTGAGCTAGTGCCTGCAACGCGGTGAGCGTTGCGTGATCAGGCTTCGCATGAGGCCAACACAGGCGGAGCACCGGATCGTGCGGACGTGCAGCGGGGAAGCCAAACTCGCGCTCGTGCCGATTACGCAAGGCGGGAAAAACGTTCTTTGCGTGTTTCTGCTTGTCGCTGCTCGCATCATTCGCCGGAACATACACCGTTACTCCGGGCCGCGGCTCCGCGTCGGAAGCTAGGAGTCGGGGAACGTCAAGCCGCTCCAACCATCTAAGCGCGCTCCGCTCTTCTTCCGCTTCACCTCGCGCAGCCCAACTGGCGACCAACGCGGAGAAGATGCGATCGGGCTGCGGCGGCCAGTCTGGCGTTTCGCTATCGGGGCCTATAGCGGCAAACGAGACGCCCGACAGAAATTCAATCTCCAGAACCAGAGTCATCGCTGCCCGCCTCGTCCTGATCGCCACCTTTGCTTTCGAGCGCCAGTCGCTGGCTCTCCTTGACAATGGCTACGAGCTTCTCCTGTGGCGTAAGCCGAAGCGGTTCGGACGAGAGCGAAAAGCCGGCCTTTTGAGCGGCATCATATGCCGCTTGGTAAAGTGCTCTCGTTTGCGTGCGATCGATCAGGATTGTTTCGGTCGAGCCATCCGAGCGAACGAGTTCGAGCGCCGCTCGTCCATCGCAGACGAGATCACAGCGCGATCGCAACGCGTAGCCCTGCGCGTCCTGCTCCGTAAGCGCGACAAGCCCGAGGGCCGCAAGCAAGCTGCGGCCTGCCGCGTCCTTCTCCGCACCGCCAAAACGCAATCGGCGCAGCGCTGCGAAGCTCAATACAAAGCTGTGCTCAATATGGTCACAAGTGACGCCAAGCGGCTGAACCGAAGGAGTAATATTCCCATGGTTGATCTCGGAAGGCTTGACCTCCTTTGCATTCTTGCCGGCGCCTGCTTTTGTCGTGCTCCAGCCGCTCTCGCCCTTGAATACCTTGACTTTTCTGAGTACTCCCAATGGATCGATTCGGCTACCGGTACGCCGGCCCGATGTTTGAATTTCGATCTCACCGGTTCGCTGGTTCACAACCACATCTTCGACGGGAACATCAATTGCGACGATTTCGGAGATCAGGCAGCGGGCAAACTTGGCGCCAAGCCCGCCTCCCTGCCCGGTCGAATGCCAAGCACCGAACAGGAGGGCTGTCGGAGAAATCTCGAGCAGTGCCGAGGCATCCTCAGCCTTCGCTTTGGCCAGGCGTTGGCCGATGTCGCTCTTCATGAAAGGCGTGCCGTTGTAGAGGCTGTCGCGCAATATGGCGTCGTAGACGCGATGCGGCGCGTCGAGCGATGTGATTTTTGTGATGCCGTCGAGGCCGGCTTCGGTAAAGTCAACTTCGACGTGAGGAATGGGAATGCCGTCAGCGATGGCACCAAGCAGGCAATCCTCCAGTCGATTGGCCTGAGACTGCACGCTGTCGATGAGAACGCACCATGTGTCCGTCCCATTGACCCGGCGCCGCTCATAGACGTGCCGGGGTGGCGCATGTCGATTCGCTCTTTTTGCCTCGTCGGATGGTGGATAGGTCGGCGGAAAGATCTTGTCGCCCTTGCCTCCGACCGGCTGAAGAACTTGGCGCCGGCGCAAAGCTGCACCCTCGGCCACCATGCCATTCAGTTTCCCGATATCCATGTGCCCCCCAAATCGCCAAGAGCAGCCTTAATCCGCAGCGCCAGTACCCAACGTCACTTGAATTGTCCGTCCTTTAGCCGTACAGGATAGCCACATTTCGAGTGCAACTCAAGGTATACGGCATGTCTCGGAAAACCACCGCGAAAGCGCGAGACGAGCGGCTAGAAGCGCGCATATCGCGCGATCAGAAGGCCCTGTTCCAGCGCGCCGCCGAGTTGCAGGGGCGCACGCTGACGGATTTCGTGATTGCCAGCGTCCATGAGGCGGCCGTGCGCGTGATCGAGGAAACGCAGACAATCCGGCTGAGCGCCAGAGACAGCCGGGCGTTTGCCGAGGCGCTCCTCAATCCGCGAGAACCCAACGCCCGGCTCAAGGCGTCCGCGCAACGATACCTCGAGCTGACCGGTGCCTGAGTGGCCGCCGCGGCGCCGGCACTGCATATCGAGCCCCTTTCGGACCGGCACGATCGACAGAGCTTCGCCAGCGGCGCCGCGCCGCTGGACAGGTATCTGCGCCAGCAGGCGGGGTGGGACACACGGCGACGTGTCGCCTCGTGCTTCGTGCTGGTCGGCAACGACGAGCACGTCCCGATCGGCTATTACACGCTCGCCGCGACCGGCATCGCGCTTGCCGGGTTGCCCGAGGCGCTCGCCAAGCGCCTGCCCCGCTTTCCAATGGTGCCCGCGACTTTGATGGGGCGCCTGGCGGTCGATGCTCGTCATCAGCGGCAAGGTCATGGTGAATTCATGCTTCTCGACGCCTTCGGTCGCGCCGTGCGCAACGAGATCGCATCCTATGTGTTCGTCGTCGATGCCAGCGACGACAACGCGGTACGGTTCTATCAGTGCTTCGGCTTTCGATCTCTCACCGCGGGCACCCGAAGGCTGTTCATGCCGATGACTGAAATTGCCAAGCTATTTTCGTAGCGTCCCGATCGGCGCATCCAGCGTCAGCCAGAAAAATGTAGACATTTTCCTGACGGGCTCACAGATCAGAAGCAGCGGATCCCCTGCCGCCGGCGCACCACTCGTCCCCGCAACTGATGCAGCAGTTACAATAAATTCGCACTAATGACGGTGGACGCAGGTCGCTCGGCGCAGACGCTGCTTCTGACGTTGCCGAAGACGAGGCGGGCCTCGGAATGCGCGGGCATTCCGAGCGCAGCCCTTTGCCACCGGCCCGCCGAGGTGCCTCCGGAATTTGGACGATCGGTCGCGACATTGAGGTCCCGCAAAGCCCATCTCCAATCGAGTAGACCCGAGCATGCCCGGGCCCTGACATCGAGAAAGAAAAGGCGTTCGTTTCGGCGTTTCGCTACCTGCGCAATCGCATTTCGGTCTTCGCAGCACTGCCGATCACAAGCCTCGATCGCATGACGTTGAGTTCGAAGCTCGTCGAGATCGGTCAGCTCAAGGGCGCGACGAAGCCGCGCCCGAGCGCAGCGTGAGGCCCGCCATGGACGTCATCATCTACCACAACCCCGACTGCGGCACCTCGCGCAACACGCTGGCGATGATCCGCAATGCCGGCGTCGAGCCGCATGTCATCGAGTATCTGAAGACGCCTCCGAGCCGGATTATGCTCAAGCAACTCATTGCTCGCATGGGCATCACCGTCCGCGCGCTGCTGCGTGAGAAGGGCACGCCCTACGCCGAGCTCGGCCTCGGTGATCCGAGCCTGACCGATGACCAGCTGCTCGACGCGATGCTGGCGCATCCCATCCTGATCAACCGGACGATCGTCGTCAGCCCGAAGGGCGTGCGGCTCTGCCGGCCGTCAGAGGAAGTGCTCGATCTCCTCCCGCCCCAACGAGGGGAGTTCATCAAGGAAGACGGCGAACGCGTGGTGGACGAACACGGCCGCCGCATCGCGACGGCATAGGAAGCCAAGATGTCCACCTTTGAACGCTATCTCACCCTCTGGGTCGCACTCTGCATCGTCGCCGGCGTCGCGCTCGGCCATGTCATGCCCGGCGTCTTCCACGCGATCGGCGCCGCCGAGATCGCCAAGGTGAACTTGCCGGTCGCGGCGCTGATCTGGCTGATGATCGTGCCGATGCTGGTCAAGATCGACTTCGCCGCGCTTGGCCAGGTCAGGGAGCACTGGCGCGGCATCGGCGTCACGCTCTTCGTCAACTGGACCGTGAAGCCGTTCTCGATGGCGGCGCTCGGCTGGCTGTTCATCGGCTATCTGTTCCGGCCCTACCTGCCGGCCGACCAGATCGACAGCTATATCGCGGGGCTCATCATCCTCGCGGCCGCGCCCTGCACGGCGATGGTCTTTGTCTGGTCGAACCTGACGAAGGGCGAGCCGCATTTCACGCTGTCACAGGTCGCGCTCAACGACACGATTATGGTGTTCGCCTTCGCGCCGATCGTCGGGCTGCTGCTCGGCCTCTCGGCCATCACCGTCCCATGGGATACCCTTGTCCTGTCGGTCGCGCTCTACATCGTCGTGCCGGTGATCGCCGCGCAGCTTCTCCGGCGCCGTCTGCTGGCGGCCGGCGGCAATCAGGCCCTGAAGCGCTTTCTCGATCGGCTTCAGCCGGCTTCGCTGCTGGCGCTGCTTGCTACGCTCGTCCTGTTGTTCGGCTTTCAGGGGGAGCAGATCCTGGCGCAGCCGCTGGTCATCGCGCTCCTCGCCGTGCCGATCCTCATCCAGGTCTACTTCAACGCCGGGCTGGCCTATCTGCTCAACCGTCTCACCGGTGAGCAACATTGCGTCGCCGGCCCCTCGGCCCTGATCGGCGCATCCAACTTCTTCGAGCTGGCGGTCGCTGCCGCCATCAGCCTGTTCGGCTTCCAGTCGGGTGCGGCGCTAGCGACCGTTGTTGGTGTGCTCATCGAAGTCCCGGTCATGCTTTCGGTGGTCTCTATCGTGAACCGCTCCAAGACCTGGTACGAGAACGGCAAGGTCAGCGCTGGACTGCCCGGAAGTCGTGGAGCTTAGAGATATTAGTGACGAAGCGGTGCAACGATTATCGGTAACTATCGGTGCAACCAGATCGCCTGCAGCGCGCCCATCTATCCCAGACTGTCCCACGGCACGCCCCCGGCGCGCCCACTCATCCATTTTAGGTCATGCTAACGCATTGAATTTCCGGCACAACTTTTTTTGATTGCGCGTCGCGATCCGAACTGCGAACCGACAAAAATTTCTGGTGCTGATTATCAACAGGAAATCGCGCGATTCCGCTTCAACGAGGTTTCAGCGACTATCGATAACGATCGCTCGATTCTTCGCCTCGTCGGCCACTCAGCGCATTGCGCGCCAGCGCAAGAAATACCGTCATCTCTTTAGCACGACCGGCAATCAATCGCCATCGGCTCGCACGCCAAGTTTCTCGCTTTAGTACCATCTCGACGGCGCGAAGGCATGATCGTCGTCGTCGCCGAACAAATGCTCGGCCGCGAACCGATCCTCGATCGCCTGCGCAGAAAGCCGCGCCTCACGCTTTGCCAAATGATCCCGTGCCCAGGAGAGAAACGTCGAAAGGCGTGGTGTCGATTCGACCGGGACTTCTGTCGTGAGCATGGCGATGAGCCGGCGCAGCCGATCGAGTTCGTCGAGTTCCGCCAGAACGGCCCCAAGCCCAGCGATGCGACGATCCTCGATATGCTTGGCACGCTCCGCCAGTTCGCGCCGGCGTCGCTCTTCCTCCCTTCTCCGTTCCTCCGCTTCCCTCTTGAGCCGTTGCTCTGTCTTTGCCGCGGCGAGCACCGCGAGCCCCACGCCAATCTCGCTCGCCATGGTCTCGAGCCGTTGGATCTTGGCGTCGCGGAAGCTGCGGCGAGGTGCCGTGCCTCCTCCGAACACATAGACCTGCTCGAACTTGAACGAGAGCCGACCTGTCGGGTGGTAGTCCCATTCCGGAAATCGCGGCCTGTCGAGGAGCACCGCATCCCAAGCATTGCGCCGTGCCGCTAGGTCGCGCTTGCGTTGCCAGGCCTCCTCCTTGCTACGCTCGGCATCGGTCAACACATGCTTCTCGCGCTTGACCAGCTCGGAGATCGAAAAACCGATGACTTCGGTCTCGGATTTGAAGTGAGCTGAACCCTCACCGCCGACAAGCTGGAATCCCTGCAATGAAGCCGCCCGTACAATCCGCGGCAGGATGACTGCGAGGCGATCGACAGATCGCGGTGCAACCTCGCACTTGATGAGCCCACCTTCGCTGACGGCGATCAGGCCGATATCGGATGGTTTCTCCTTTCTGAGCTTGGCGATGGTGCGGTCGACGATCGGGTGCGGCGGTGCAGCTTCGTTGTCGTCGCCTTCGGATGCCTGTACGCGCGCCCGCTCGCGTGCGGCTGCCAGATTGGCGGATTCACGACCGAACTCACCATCGGCAATCGTGATCCTGTCGGGAGCGCCGGGCTTGGCTTCCGGCAATGGTATCTGCTTCACCTTCTTTCCGGCCGCCTTCTTCGCCCACCAGCCAAGCGGTGGGTTGGGGATTCCGTGCTTTCTGCAGATCTTGTGAAGCGCAACATCAGAGATGGCGAACTCTTTCGCCAAGTGCGTCATCGGCTTGGACCATACGAGCTCATAGAGTTGCTCACGCGTGAAGACTCGGGCCACGGTCACCCTCTCGTCAATCCGTACACCTTCGGAGGTGCAATCAAGTTGGTTGCTACCGCCCACGCCATTAATAGGTCAGGTGTCACGGCCCTTCGTGCTGCCACCCAGCGCAGCTCCGTCAGCGAATGTATGCACACTCCCGACGGTTGAGGTCGATACTCACTCGAGGAGCGACGAAGGTACGTCATCGTCCATTGAACCAGACATCAACCGTCGAGCCCACGATGCTTCCGCACGTTCTGGCACTTCCAGGCAAGCATTGGCATGGCCCCCATGCGGGCGCGGATCGCGGGTGCAACATCCAGCAGATCGGTGTTGACCTCCCCACGGTCGAGTACGCAGTCGAGGAACTCCCGCTCAGCCGTCGTCAAGTCGAGAAGGAAGGCAAATTTCTTTCGGCAGAGCGCGACGGTTTCCTCAACCCAAGTGTCGATCGCACGCCGGTCAGCGAAATAGCCGCGCGGCAGACAAATCATAAGCTTTTGCCGAAGCTCGCGCGGATCACCTTTGATGGAATCGATTGACACCGTTCGCCAGTCTCGGCGCCCGCAGGCGCCAAAAGCGAGCATGGCGGCCTTGATCTTTTTCCAGTCGAGTCCATCGAGCGACAGGATGCGGCGCGCGTCAAAAAGATCGCGCGCTGCGTGCCGGTCGAAGAGTGCAACAAGCTTGCCGGCGACGATCTCATGGAGGTCGAGGACCAGCACTCGTTCTGCTCGTACGCCACCAAGCGCTGTAGAAGGCATACGAGCAGCGCCGAACAGCGGCTGTCGCGCCATGTAATTGACGTCGAGCTCCAACGTGGCGTTTCCACCCAACGCGGAGGCAAAGCGCAGAAGCCACTTGCCGCCCGCATGCTCGTCAGGCTGGCGTCGAACGACATAGCCTTGAGATGCAAGGAGACGGTTCAGAGCAGCTTCGACCTCTGGCCGCTCAGCTTCCATCGCCGATCGCTCAAGGTCGCCGATATAGTTGAGGTCGATATCAACCGACAGCCGGTCGAGACCAAGATGAAAGACATTGAGCGCCGTACCGCCCTTGAGAGCAAGCCGTTCACTCAAGATGGTGTCGCCCGCTACTTCCTGCAGGATATCGAGGAGCCGGATTACCTTTTCGAGCGTCCCGGCCTGATGACCGGTATCGTCGGCAATCCGCTGAAGCGTCTGAATCGAAGGCGCCGCCATTCACAGCCCCTCGAACCGGCGTTCCACGACGTCGACGGGCAGGATTACGTTCCAGCCCTTGGCCGTCCTCCCCTCTCCTGGCTTGGCCCCCAGAGCATAACGGGCCTGACGCGGCGCTATCGCGTGTAACGCTTTGAGCGCGGTCTCGGGAACGCCGAGCCGGCTCTGTTCACGCTCCAGCCAGTAGCCGAGCGCGCCGGCCGCCGCCGCGTTGCCAAGTGCGCGCATGTGGCGGACGAGCGCTGCAGCATCGACCCGTGCGACGAGGTCGAGAGAGTTGAACAGCTCTTCTGTCCCGCCGGCGAGTTCGTAGCGGTCGAACAGATCTGCGATCGTGCGCTCGACCGTCGTGACGCGAACGTCGAGCCCCATGCGGTCAACCACCATCACCCCGTCCTTCAAGTCTCCATCTCGTCGGGCGAAGCCGCGGCGCGGCTTGATGAAGCGGCAAGAGAAGCCGGCGGCTTCGAGCACACCTGGCTCACCCGGCGCGATCACCTGGACCTCATACCCCTCCGTATAGGCGGAGCCATGCAGCTCCAGCGCCGAGTGATAGGCGATGACAGCGCCCCGGCGTAGTCGGGATGCTGCCAAGAACCGATCGACCGACCACTTTCGGGCGTCGGCGTGTTTGGGAACGGAAGCGAAGACGCCCCGCGCGACCCGCTTGATGTTGCCGGCTTGAAGGTGCTGAGCAAGCATCGCGGTGACGACCTTGTCACTCGGATCCCGGCCTACCGCAGCCGCGTACTCCGCGCGGTCGAAGACCGGATGCGCGCTAAAGAAAGGGGCGGAGATGAGCCGGGACATGACTAGAGTTAATTTGTCTCAGTCGGATATAACCATATATGAGATATGGCTCAATCCGTCAACGGAAGAGTCCGGCTTCCTAATGCGGCCATTCTCGTATACAGACCGTAGCCACATGTCATATATTGCTTCGTACAGTCATAGAAAAGTCATGGCTCTGGCGGCCTGCCCTCCGAAGTTGGAGGTCCCTCGTTCGCATCGCTGCGGGTACGCCACTCCTTCCGGATGTTCCGCGCAGGGACGCTCAAGTGAAACGTCGTCAGTCGATCACAAAGGATGGCTGGTAGGTTTTTTGTGCCCGCCGGTCGAAATCGAACTCATAGACGATACATGGCGCGATCGCCTGATGGTGCTGGCCGAGATAGAACAGCAAGCTGTTCGGGGCCGCTGCAAAGATATGAACCACAGCGTCGGGATCGTCGGCTGTCGCCGTGCGGATATGGTTGGAGATTTGCTCGGCGAGCGCCGCAGCATGCTCGCCCCCCGCGACATTCTGTTGGCCCGGTCCGCCCGGCAAGCCGAACGAAATGAGCTTTCCCACATCTGGCAACCGAGTCGTCGTATAAGCGCGGGCCTGCGCCATTGCCGGTTGCGAGACGCTGATCGCGACCGCAACGTCGCGTCCTCCCCCAAGCTGCTCCTCTGTGACCTCGAAACTCGCCCCCTTTGCGGCGGAGCCATCATCGGCGCGCCAGGTCCTGGTGCCAACGCGGCCCTTCTGGACGAGCTGCGTCTCGACGCCGGATTTCAGATCGAGCACGGCACCGGCAAGGAACGCGATGGAGGCATGGGCGTCAAGAATAAGCCGCAGCTTGGGAGACCGCTTGACCGCAGCCTGTAAGAAACTCTCCACGTTCGGGCGGATATCGCGCTGCCACTCACGTCCATCCTGGAGATAACGCTGCCGAAAATCGTCGGTCAGCAGCAGTGTGTCGTCGGGTGCAGCGCCGATAATGTCGGCCGACGGCCCCAGAAAGCTGCGGATGGCGATCGGGAGGAAGGGGTCCGGCTCCGGCGTCCGCCCCACCAGAAGTCCTTCTTCCCGGCAGATCTGCAGAAGCAGTTCGCGGTTCAGCGCGCTGAACTGCCGGACCTTGAGCTGCCGCGCTAGCTCATCATACCGGAAGTCAGACTCGGCGGCGTTGCATGCCAACACACCTACGACCTGTGCCTTCAGATAGATTTCGGCGCGCAGCTCGTCGAGCGACCGATAGCCGTCGAGCACTCGCAGGCCGCGCACGACAGCCCTAAGCTCTTCATTATCTGCCTGCTTGAGATGTTCGCGCCAGCGCTTACGCACCTTGCCCATGCGGCTCCGGTCCGTCGTGCCGTCGAACAAGCGCTCGATCAGCAGAGTCCGGTCGTGACCGGAGATCAGCTCGGCGAGAGGATCGCCATCCTTGATGCGGTAGGTCGTTAGGAACGTGAAATGGGCCGACGCAGGCGCTGTCTTGCGGGCCTGCTGGAGGCGTTCAAGCAGCGAGAAGGACTGCGCGCCGATGAAATCGGGGTCGGTGAAGTCCTCGTATCCGAAGCGGCCGCCTGTCTGAACGTGCCACTTCACCTGGTGATACTCGGCCGAAACGCGCTCGGACCCCGAACGCGCGACAGGCGGATCATATTTGACCACGACATCGTCGAAAGCTTTCGGTCCGTCGGCCTCGAACGCTACCTCCACCACACAAGACGCCGGCAGTAGAAGGTTGAAGGCGTTCTCCCAAAAGACGCGCGCCTGATAGTTGTCACCGTGCCAGCGCGCGACCACCGCGTCAGCCATCGCCTTTCTCCTCGTCAGCCGCTCCGCAGCCGAACATCATGAGAGCGGGAACTTCGGCCCGAAGAGCGCGCGCCAGGCCTTAAGCGCCTCGCCGTTGCGGCCGCGGCGCGAATGGTCGATCGCCATCGTCGCATCGCGGCTCGCCGCCATCAGCAGCTCGCGCGCCCGCTGCTTGCGCGCGCTGTCCATGCCGTCGCTAATTGCCGGCCCCAAGCCCGCGGGATCGGGCCATTGGTCGAAGATGCGGTCAGCCAGCGTCGAGAAGAAGCCCTGGATCTCATAGTCGAAGCGTCCCTGCCAGCCGCCGTAGAGACACTGGAGGGCCATCACCTCGATCAGGAAGGACGGCTTCACCGGCTTCTCGCCGTGCCGGGCATTGTTGTTCCAGTATTTCACCATCCGCACCAGACCCTTCCACTCGTTTGAATAGGCCTGATGCGCTGCCGTGGCCTTGCTGGCATGAATCTCCGGGTTGGTCTTGATCCACTTGCCCGTGTCGTCGTCGGGAATCTCGTAGTCGTCACCAGCGGCGAACGCCGGTACGACATCCACGCTGACGACGCGATAATCGGTATTGTCCTCGGCATCGACCACCACGCCGAAGTCGACGTTCGCCGACCGGCTCTGCTTGTGCATGGCGTCCTTGCCATATTTCTCGACCAGCGCGTTATAGAAGTCGCCGATCACGACCGAGGGCGCCTTTGACCGGTAGTGCTTCTCGTCCTCCTTAAGGACGAAGAAGATATCGATATCCTTCAGCGGCTTCGTTTTGGTGTGCCTGGCGTAGGACCCTGTGAGAAAGCTGCGATCAACCTTGAACTTCGTCGCCAGATAGTCGCGCACCTCGGTGTGCCGGGCAGACGCATTCTTCTGCTCCTTGTTGTTGAGCTCCAACCGGCTTTTGAATTTGCGGAAGGCTTCGTCGACGTTCAGCATCAGCTTCTCCTCCAATAGGCCGCGCTTCCGCCCAGGCCATTGTGCTCGATCGTCGATCCAAGGCTGTGCCGGACGAAGCCCTCGGTCGACCGGTATTCCGCGGGTCCCCAGCCGTCGACATCGGGTCGGCCCGGCTTGTTCTGGAGCAGCAGGCGGTACTTGGCCTCGCTCGGCGCCAGGCCCGCCTTGCGGACGTGGTATTTGATTTGCTCGGTATCGGTCCAGAAGCCGCCGTCGCCGGAGCCGGTCGTATAGACCACATCGATATCCCAGCGGCCGATCAGCTTGTCGGTCTTGGGATCGAATATCTCGAGGACCACCACCTCCAAGTGCCGCGATTCCAGCCAAGTCTGGAGTGCGCGCATCTTGCTCGACCAGCTGGCCTGACCCCATAGGGTGGTCCGGTTTCAATCTTAGTTCATGATCGGCCTTGGGGCTATTGCCTGGGCAGATGACGGTGCTGCTCCGCTTGCTGGCGCAGGCCAGATGATGGC
>Ga0065720_1000120_pt1 | contig 46859 bp, 47 predicted proteins | sample Thericmetagenome_FD_59107 | JGI IMG/M metagenome (GOLD analysis project Ga0065720, IMG submission 59107) | Thermophilic microbial communities from the Joint Bioenergy Institute, California, USA of rice/straw/compost enrichment - eDNA_2 v2... | ecosystem: Engineered > Solid waste > Grass >... | reverse complement strand
GTGCGATCTCCGGCTTCCACGGCATGGTCGCCTCCGGCACCACCTCCAAGCAGCTGGACAAGGAGACCGACGCCCGCTTCGTCGGCTACTTCGGCGCGGTGGGCGAGGGCATGCTCTCGCTGGCTTCGATCGTGTGCTGCGCCGCCGGCTTCGCCACCCTGGCCGACTGGCAGGCCATCTACAGCCAGTTCGGCGGTGGCGGGGTGAAGGCCTTCGTGGATGGCGGCGACAACCTGCTGGTCCAGGGTCTGGGCATGCCCGCGCAGCTGGGCTCGACCCTGCTGGCGACCATGGCCATCCTTTTCGCCGCCACCACCATGGACACCGGCCTGCGCCTGCAGCGGTTCGTGATCCAGGAGGCGGCCGAGCTGGCCGGGTTCCGGGTCGGCACGGTGGCAGGCACGCTCATCGCGCTGGCGGTGTGCCTGGCCCTGGCCTTCGGCGCCGGCAGCGAGGGCAGCGGTGGCATGGTGATCTGGCCGCTGTTCGGCACCACCAACCAGCTGCTGGCGGCGCTGACCCTGGCCGTGGTCTCGGTGATCCTGATCCGCAAGGGCCGCAACCCCGTGTACACCCTGGTGCCGCTGGCGTTCCTGCTGGTGATGTCGGTGTACGCGCTGGTGGTGCAGCTGGGCACCTTCCTGGAGCAGAGGAACTGGCTCCTTCTGGGCATGGACCTGGTGATCCTGGTGGCCGCGCTGTGGGTGTCGTTCGAGGCCCTGCTGGCCATGCGCCAGGGCCGCGAGGCGCAAGCCTGCAGCGGGGGCGACGCGGCCGACGGCGGGCAGCCATGAGCCGCGGACGGAAGGAGCGGGCGCCCGGGCGGCTGGCCGCGCTCCTGGAGGAGTTCTACGCCGCCCCCTACCGGCGCACCTTCGCGCGGGCGCGGCGCGAGGAGGAGGACCTGTTCATGCTGCTGGTCTGCTCCGAGTCGCTTGGCGTGCCCAACCCGGCGGCGTGGTACACGCTGGAACTGCTGCCGGTGCTGTACGAGCGCTTCCACGACTGGCACCGGCGCATGGGCATGGAGCGTTCGCCCCTGGACCACATCGGATGCTGCTGAGGCTGGCGGCCGCGCGCCGGGTCCTGTTCGTGGGCGGCAAGGGCGGTGTGGGCAAGACCACCGTGGCCTCGGCGGTGGCCCATGCCCAGGCGCGCGCCGGACGGCGCGTGCTGCTGGCCTCCACCGACCCGGCGCACAACCTCGGCCATGTCTGGCAGCGCCGCATCGGCGCCGAGCCGGTGCGCCTGCTGGACGGGCTGGATGCGGTGGAGATCGACCCCCAGGCCACCGTCGAGGCGCACCTGGCCCAGGTCGGCGACGCGCTGCGCAGGCTGATGCCGCCGCACCTGGCCGGCGAGGTCGACCGCCACCTGGCGCTGTCGCGCGACGCGCCAGGTGTGCACGAGGCGGCGCTGCTGGAGCGCATCGCGCGGCTGCTGCAGGACGGGCTGGCCGCCTACGACCTGCTGGTGTTCGACACCGCACCGTCGGGCCACACCGCGCGGCTGATGGCGCTGCCGGAGATGATGGCCGCCTGGACCGACGGCCTGCTGCGGCGCCAGGAGCGCAGCGGCCGCTTCGCCCAGGCGCTGCGCAACCTGGGCGGCGACGACGGGGTGGGGGAGCGCGCGCTCGGCGGCGCGCGCGCGCCGGCCGCACCCGGCGACCGCGACCAGGCGATCCGCGCGGTGCTGCAGCGCCGCCGCCACCTGTTCGCGCACATGCGCGGTGTCCTGGCCGACCGCGCCCTCACCGCCTTCGCCATCGTGCTCACCGCCGAACGCCTGCCGGTGCTGGAGACCATCGAGCTGCACGCGCGCCTGGCCGCGGCGGGGATCGACGTGGCCGCGCTGGTGGTCAACCGCCGTTCGCCGGCCGGGTGCGGCGGGCTGCTGGCCGAGCGCCGCAGGCAGGAACAGGCACACCTGGACACGCTGCGCGCGGCGCTGCCGGCGATCCCCTGCCAGGAACTGCCGCTGCTGGCCGGCGACGTGGTCGGCGAGGCGGCGCTGGCGGACTTCGCCGCGCTGCTGGGACAGGACGGCTAGAGCCAGCGGGCGCGCTTGAACAGCCGGTACAGCACGCCGCAGACCACGGCCACGGCGCCAATGAGCAGCGGATAGGCCCAGCGCGGCTCCAGCTCCGGCATGTGGCGGAAGTTCATGCCGTACCAGCTGGTGACCAGGGTGGGCGCGGCCAACAGCGCGGCCCACGCGCCCAGGCGCTTGACCGTCTCNCCCTGGGCCAGGGTCACCAGCGACAGGTTCACGCTCAGCGCGGTGCCGAGCATGTCGCGCAGGCTGTCGATGGCGTCGTTGACCCGGACCACGTGGTCGTGGACGTCGCGCAGGTAGATGCGCACGTCCTCGCCCAGCAGCTGCCCGGCCATGCCCTGGGCGCGTAGCAGCTGCGCCAGCACGTCCTGCAGCGGGGCCACGGCCACACGCATGTAGGTCAGGTCGCGCTTGAGGTCGTACAGGCGCATGACGATGGCGCGGCGGTAGGTGGCCGAGAAGATGTCGCGCTCCAGCTCCTGCAGGGTGTCGCGGTGCTCGTCCACGATCGGCGCGTAGTTGTCCACGATGAAGTCCAGCACCGCGTACAGGGCCATGGCGGGCCCCTGGCGCAGCAGGTGCGGCTCGCGCTCCAGGCGCGTGCGCACCGCCGCGTAGGACAACGAGGCGCCGTGGCGGATGGTCAGCAGGAAGCGCGGGCCGAGGAACAGGTGGGTCTCGCCGTAGCGGATCTTCCCGTCCACCATCTGCGCGGTGTGCGCCACCACGAACAGCACGTCGCCGTAGGCCTCCAGCTTGGGCCGCTGGTGCGCGTTCATCGCGTCCTCGATGGCCAGCTCGTGCAGGCCCAGCTCCTGGCGCAGCGTTTCCAGCACCTGTGCCGGTGGCTCGTACAGGCCGATCCAGGCGAAGCCCGGGCGGTTCTCCGCCAGGGCCTCGCTCAGATGCTCGATGGGCAGGTCCTGGCGCCCGCCGTCGGGGGCGTACCAGGCGCAGGCGATCACGCAGGCGGGCGCGGTGTCCATGCCGGCATCCTGCGCCGGGGCCAGGGCCGCGGGCAAGCCGGCGGGCTCAGGCCGCGGCGCGGCGGCGGCCCAGCGCCAGGGCCAGTGCCGCGTGCAGTGGCAGCAGCAGGGCGATCCAGGGCAGGTTGTACTGCGGCGTCCGCGCCAGCCACTGCAGGCCCCAGCCCAGCGCGGCCAGCGCGGCCACCGCCCAGAGCACGGTGCCGAACAGCCGGCCCGGCGCGCGGCCGCGCAGCAGCGCCACCGCACCGGGCAGCAGCAGCAGGCACAGCGGATCGAGCAGGAACAGGTTGCGGTTGGCCCAGCCGGCCTCGTGCGCGGTGAACCCCCACAGGTACAGCATCAGCGCGCCGGCCAGGCTGCAGACCAGCCACAGCGGCAGCGCGGCGGCGGCCAGCAGGCGCGGACGCCGGCGCAGCGCCAGTACCGCGGCGGCGCCGGCCAGGCCGGCCAGCAGCCACGGCCACACGCGGCGTGGCCGCTCCCCGGGCTCGGGTGCGATGCGGTGCGGCAGCAGCTCCTCCTCGGCCAGCACCAGCGGACGGCCCTGGCTGTTGCGCGCCTCGCGCAGGCTCTCGGCCAGGCGCATGGGCACGAAGGCCTCCTCCCAGCGCGACAGCGGGCGGTCGGCGTACGGCCCCAGGCCCAGGTCGAAGCCCAGCCACATCCACGGCGCCGGCCGCGCCAGGCGCACCGCCTCGCTGCGNTAGGTGTTGCCGCGCGAGCGGCCGGACAGCTGCGAGCGCAGCGCGCCGCCCAGCGCCTCGTCCAGGGCGTCGCGCACCTGGGTGGCGCAGTTGGCGGTGAAGTAGTCGTAGCGGTAGCGGGCGTTCTCCGGGCGCGCGCGCTCGGCCAGGGCCGCGGCCAGATGGCGCGCCTGCTCCGGTTCCAGGTCCAGCCACTGCAGGCGCACGCCGCGTCCGGAACGGCGGTACTGCTCCAGGTCCTCGGCCAGGGGCAGGGCGACCAGGTAGTACATCATCTCCCCGCGCACGAAGCGGGCGACGAAGTCCGGCTCCTCCGGGTCGAAGAAGCCGAAGTTGTACGAGGTGGCCCGGCCGGTGTCCGGCTCGTAGACGACGATGGCGTCGTGGCCGAAGCGTTCGAAGAACACCTCGCCCGGCGCCATCGTGACCACGCCGATGCGCGGCGCCGGCGCGGCCGCCGCCAGCAGCGGCAGCAGCAGTCCCAGCAGCAGTGCGGCCGCCCGGGACAGCGGCCGGAGCGGCGCGTGCGCCGCCGGGGCCGCGAGCGGCATCAGTCCGCGTCCTCCGGCTGGGGCGCCAGCACGCCGACCTGGAAGGCGCGCACGCGGCGGGCATCGGCGCGGATCACGCGGAAGGCGAAGCGGTCCAGGGTCAGCTCCTCGCCGACCTCGGGCAGGTGGCCGATCGCCTCGGTGACCAGGCCGCCGATGGTGTCGTACTCGTCGTCCGGGAAGTCGGCACCGAAGCGGCGGTTGAAGTCCTCGATCGGGGTCAGCGCGTCGACCACGTACTGGCCGTCGGCCTGCACCGCGATCAGGGCGCTGTCGTCATGGGCCTCGTCGTGCTCGTCGTCGATCTCGCCGACGATCTGCTCCAGCACGTCCTCGATGGTGATCAGGCCGGCCACGCCGCCGTACTCGTCCACCACGATGGCCATGTGGTTGCGCGAGAGGCGGAACTCCTTGAGCAGGACGTTCAGCTTCTTCGACTCGGGGATCAGCACGGCCGGTCGCAGCAGGGCGTGGATGCTGGCCGGACCGTTGTCGGCCACCACCCCGCGCAGCAGGTCCTTGGCCAGGAGGATGCCCAGGATCTCGTCACGGTTCTCGCCGTGCACGGGGAAGCGCGAATGCCCGGACTGGACCACCTGCTTCATCAGCTCCAGCAGGCTGGCGTCGGCCGGCAGCGAGACCATCTGCGAGCGGGACACCATGACGTCGCCCACGGTGAGCTCGGACACCGAGAGCGCGCCCTCCATCATGCGCAGGGTGTCTGCGTCGATCAGGCCGTTGCCCTGGGCATCGCGCAGGATGGCGACCAGGTCTTCGCGGGTGTCGGGTTCGCTGGAGAAGGCCGCGCTCAGGCGCTCCAGCCAGCTGCGCCGCCGTTCGTGCGGCTCGGAGGAATGGTGGGGGCTGCTACTGTCGTCTTCGGACATCACAGGAAAAGCGGGCGCCGGGGCCTCCCGGCGTTGCCGGCAGTCTATCGCGGAAGGGCGGGCGCGGGCGAGGGCAGGGCGGAGGCCTGGGTCGGCGGCGTGCCGGCCGGGTCCCCGTCTTCCCCGTCCTCGCCGGGCTCGGCCGGCTCCAGGCCGTAGCTGCAGCCGGCCAGGGTCTTGCCGGGATGCGAGTCCACGTTGGACACGCCCAGCACNGCCGATTCGATCCACGGCGTCCCGTCCGGACCGGGCACCTCCACGGCACGCACCTCGCGGCCGAACATGGCCTTCTCCGGCGTGTCGATGCCGGCCTCCAGCTCCAGCTGGCGGGCCAGCGGGCGCGGNTCGGGCAGGTCCAGCACCGCCAGCACCCCGGGCCCGGCCAGGGCGATGTGGTCGGTGCTGTGGCCGAACACGGTGATCGGCGCCAGCAGGCGGAACTCGACCATGAACGGGTTGGCCTGCGGCAGCGGCTGCCAGCCGCGCGCCACCGCCTGCAGCGGGTCCTCCGCCACCGGCAGCAGGGCCAGCATGTCCGCGTAGGAGGCGCGGCACTCGATCAGGTCGGCCAGCTCCGGCGCGGCCTGCGCCTCCGGTGGCGAAGCCCGGGNCAGGCCGGCGGCGAGCGCCAGCACGGCGGCCACGGGGCGGAACGGTCGGCCGCCGCGCACGCTCAGGCCTCCCGCTCGGCGGCGTAGGGGTCGGGCAGGCCGAGGGTGGCGAGGATCTGCCGCTCCAGCTGTTCCATGGCCTCGGCCTCCTTGTCGTCCTCGTGGTCCCAGCCCAGCAGGTGCAGGGTGCCGTGCACGGTCAGGTGGGCGTAGTGCGCCGCCAGCGGCTTGCCCTGCTCGCGCGCCTCGCGTGCCACCACCGGCGCGCAGATCACCAGGTCGCCCAGCAGGGGGAACTTCACACCCTTGGGCAGGCCCTCGGGCAGCTCGGCCGGGAAGCTGAGCACGTTGGTGGCGTAGTCCTTGCCGCGGTAGTGGCGGTTGAGGGCGCGGCCCTCCTTCTCGTCCACGATGCGGATGGCCAGGTCGGCCTCGCGGATGCGCCCGGCCAGGGCCGCGGCCACCCACTTGCGGAAGCTCGCCGCGGCCGGCACGCCGCGGCGGGGGAGGCCGTAGCTGACCGCCACGTCCAGGCGGACCGGACCGCGGGTCATGCGCGGCCTCCGTGGCGGTACGGGTGCGCGGAATGCGTGTTCATGCGGCCGGTCCGGTCAGCCGGTCCTGGGCGTCCCGGCGGTCGTAGGCGTCGACGATGCGCGCCACCAGCGGGTGGCGGACCACGTCCCTGGCCTCGAAGAAGGTGAAGCTGACGCCCTCCACCCCGCGCAGCACCTCGATGGCGTCCTTCAGGCCCGACTTCACGTGCCGCGGCAGGTCGATCTGGGTCATGTCGCCGGTGACCACCGCGGTGGAGCCGAAGCCCAGGCGGGTCAGGAACATCTTCATCTGCTCGATGGTGGTGTTCTGCGCCTCGTCCAGGATCACGAAGGCGTCGTTGAGGGTGCGGCCGCGCATGTAGGCCAGCGGCGCGATCTCGATAACGTTCTTCTCCAGCAGCTTGACCACCTTCTCCACGCCCAGCATCTCGTACAGGGCGTCGTACAGCGGGCGCAGGTAGGGGTCCACCTTCTGCGCCAGGTCGCCGGGCAGGAAGCCGAGCTTCTCGCCGGCCTCCACCGCCGGGCGCACCAGCACCAGGCGCTGCACCCGCGACTCGTTGAGCGCGTCCACCGCCATGGCCACGGCGAGGAAGGTCTTGCCGGTGCCGGCCGGGCCGATGCCGAAGTTGATGTCGTGGGTGGCGATGGCGTGCAGATACTTCTGCTGGTTGGCGCCACGGCCGCGGATGGTGCCGCGGCGCACCTTCACGGTGACCTCCTGCGGCTGGTACTCGGCCGCCACGGCCTGGTCCACGTTGGCCTCGTTCAGGCGCAGGTGGATGGCATGGGCGTCGAACACGGTCTGCCCGGCCTCCTCGTACAGGGCCTGCAGCAGGCGTTCGGCCCGCTCGGCGGCGCGGCGCGGGCCGGTGACCCGGAACACGTTGCCGCGGTTGGCGATCTCCACGCCCAGGCGCAGTTCGATCTGGCGCAGGTGTTCGTCGAAGGGGCCGGCGAGGTTGGCCAGCCGCTCGCTGTCGGCGGGCTCGAGGGTGAAGTCGCGCTGGGTCTTGGAGGTCATCGGCGGGGCGCTGCCTGCACGCGGGGGCGTGCGGTCGCCGTTCGGGAACGGGCAGGAAAGGGTAGCGCGCGGGGGGCGCGCGGGCCAGTCGACGCCCCCGGCGACGCCGACGCCCNGCCGGGCCTCAGCCCGGGTGGCCGGGCCGGCGGCGCATCCACTCCGCGGCCACCCGCGCCGCCGTGGCCGGGTCGTCGGCCACCAGCACCAGCCGGTGGTCGTGGTCGCTGTACTGCACCCGCAGGTTGACCCCGGCCGCCGCCATCGCCGCCGCGGCCGCGCCCAGCTGCCCGGGGCGGGCCTGGTCCAGGCGCAGGGTGACCACCGGCTGCTCGNCCAGCACGGTGATGCCCTCGGCGCGCAGTACCTGCGCCANCGGGGCGGCGGCGTCGAACAGGAAATGCGCGACCGCCCGGCCGCCGAAGCACCAGGCGCCGCCGCCCTCGATGCTGATCCCGGCCCGGCCCAGGGCGCCGGCCATGCGCGCCAGCGCCCCGGGGCGGTCCCCGAGCAGGATTTCCACGTCCTTCATGTCCATGCCGGCGGCTCCGTGGCGACGGTGGACGACGGTTCGCATGTGACCGGTACGCTGCAGGAATTGGCGATGAAACAGCGCGCATGGGCGGTCGCGTGCAGGGCGGCCGCGCGCTGCGGGTCGCTGCCGGGGGCCAGGACCACCTGCGGGTGCAGGCGGATGCCGCGGAAGCGGCCGCCGGCGGGACCGGCCTCCAGCCAGCCCTCGGCCTGGTCGCGGTAGGCCAGCACCCGGATGCCCTCGCGTGCGCACAGGGCCAGGTAGAACAGCATGTGGCAGGCCGCCGCCGCGGCCAGGAACAGGTCCTCGGGGGTGTGCCGCGCCGGGTCGCCGCGGAAGGCGGGGTCGGCGCTGCCGTGCAGCACCGGCTTGCCGGCGACGTGGATCTCGTGGTCGCGCCCGTAGGCGTGGTAGCCGGCGGTGCCGGTGCCGCGGTTGCCGGTCCAGCGCAGCTCGGCCAGGTAGTGGTGGGTGTCGGTGGCCATGTCGGTGTCCTCCGCCCGGGGAGGCTAGGATGCGGGGGGCATGGCACGCTTCGACGGGGATCGAACCATGGGCGTGGACAGCGAACTGGCACGGGTGGCGGCGGCACTGGGTGATCCGGCGCGCAGCCGCATGCTGGCGATGCTGATGGGCGGGCAGGCGCGTACCGCCGGGGAGCTGGCGCTGGACGGCGGGGTTTCGCCTTCCACCGCCAGCACCCACCTGGCGCGGCTGCTGGACGCGGGGCTGGTCGAGGTGGCACGCCAGGGCCGCCACCGCTACTACCGTCTGGCCGGGCCCGAGGTGGCCGCGGCGATCGAGGCGCTGATGGGTGCGGTGCCGGCGCTGCGCGGCGCNGGGCCGGCCCGGTGGATCCGGCNCTGCGCCGCGCGCGCACCTGCTACGACCACCTGGCCGGCAGCCTGGCGGTGGCCTGGCTGGAGGCGATGCGCGCGCACGGCCACCTGGCCGGACCGGACGGCCTGGTGCTGAGCGCGTCCGGCGAGGCGTGGTGCCGCCAGGCGGGCCTGGACCTGGACGGCGCGCGCGCCGCGCGCCGGCCGCTGTGCCGGACCTGCCTGGACTGGAGCGAGCGCCGCGACCACCTGGCCGGCGCCCTCGGCGCGGCGCTGCTGCGCCTGCTGCTCGAACGCGGCTGGGCGCGGCGCGTGCCCGATTCGCGCGCGCTGCGGGTGGGCGCGCGCGGCGAGCGCCTGCTTACCGGGCTGCGCTGAGGCGGGGGGCCGCCTTCAGGCGACCACGACCTCGCCGCGCAGGGAGTTGCTCAGCGCCTCGGTGATGCGCACGTCCACGAACTGGCCCACCAGGCGCGGATGGCCGGGGAAGTTCACNGGGCGCATGTTTTCGGTGCGGCCGGTCAGCTCGTTGGGATCCTTCCTGGACGGGCCTTCCACCAGCACCTTCTGCACCGTGCCGACCATGGCCCGGGAAATGCGCGCGGCGTTGGCATTGATCGCCGCCTGCAGGCGCTCCAGGCGCGCGTGCTTGACCTCGTCCGGGGTGTCGTCGGCCAGGTCGGCCGCCGGGGTGCCGGGGCGGCGCGAGTAGATGAAGGAGAAGCTCTGGTCGAAGCCGACCTCCTCGATCAGCTTCATGGTCTTCTCGAAGTCGGCGTCGGTTTCGCCGGGGAAGCCGACGATGAAGTCCGAGCTGATCGAGATGTCCGGACGCACCGCGCGCAGCCTGCGGATCTTCTGCTTGTATTCCAGTGCGGTGTAGCCGCGCTTCATCGCGCTGAGCACGCGGTCGCTGCCGGACTGCACCGGCAGGTGCAGGTAGTTGGCCAGCTGCGGTACGTCCCGGTAGGCCTCCACCAGCGCATCGGAGAACTCCACCGGGTGCGAAGTGGTGAAGCGGATGCGGCCGATGCCCTCGATCTGGGCGATGGTGCGGATCAGCAGGGCAAGGTCGGCGACCTCGCCGTCGCCCATCGGGCCGCGGTAGGCGTTGACGTTCTGGCCCAGCAGGTTGATCTCGCGCACGCCCTGGGCGGCCAGTTGCATGACCTCCACCAGCACGTCCTCGAACGGGCGGCTGACCTCGGTGCCGCGGGTGTAGGGCACCACGCAGAAGCTGCAGTACTTGGAGCAGCCCTCCATGATCGAGACGAAGGCGGTGGGGCCCTCGGCGCGCGGCTCGGGCAGGCGGTCGAACTTCTCGATCTCCGGGAAGGAGATGTCCACCTGCGGGCGGTTCTGCTCGCGGCGGGCGCGGATCAGCTCCGGCAGGCGGTGCAGGGTCTGCGGGCCGAACACCAGGTCCACGTACGGGGCGCGGCGGATGATGGCCTCGCCCTCCTGGGAGGCCACGCAGCCGCCCACGCCGATGATGACCTCGCGACCGCGGTTCTTCAGGCCCTTCCAGCGCCCCAGCTGGCTGAACACCTTCTCCTGCGCCTTCTCGCGGATGGAGCAGGTGTTGATCAGGATGACGTCGGCCTGCTCCGGGTCGTCGGTCAGCTCCAGGCCCTCCTGCTCGGCCAGCACGTCGGCCATGCGGGCCGAGTCGTACTCGTTCATCTGGCAGCCGTGGGTCTTGATGAACAGCTTGCCGCGGGGCGTGCCGGGCACGCGCGGGGCGGCGCCGGGCAGGGGCACCAGGGCGGGAGTGGTGGCTTCGGGCGCGATGGCGGCGTCCGGACGGGCGTCCGGCGTGGCGGTCATCCCGGTCATGGCGGTTATTCCAGGCGGGCGGGGCCGCATAGTGTAGCCGGGTGGCGGTTTTCCCGGGGCGGAACGGCCGTTGGGCGGCCGTTCGGGCTTGGCAAGAGGGCGTGAAGCTGGGAGACTCGGCGCCCATGAAGGGGATGACGGGGACGCTGGGGCTCGCCGTGATCGCACTGGCCGCGCTGGCCGCCGCCGCGCCGGCCCGGGCGGGCACCCTTTACCGCTGCGTCGGCGCCGACGGCGTGGCCGCCTACGTCGACAGGCGCGTCCCCGGCAGCCAGTGCCGGGTCGCCACCCGCTTCGTCCCGGACCGCCGCGCCCCGGCACCGCGCCCGGCGTCGGCCCCGGCGTCCGCCGCGCCGGCGTCCGCGGGCGCCGCGCCCGCCGCGGTCCCGGCCGCCTACGTGCCGCAGCAGCCGGCCGCGGCCACCGCCGCGCCGCCGCGGCGCCGGGTCAGCGGCCAGGTCTACTCCTATGTAAAGGATGGGGTACGGCACTTCAGCAGCCGGCCGCCGGCCCGCGGTTCGGGTGCGCACGATCTGCGCACCGTGGCCTACAGCTTCATCGAGACCTGCTACGCCTGCGCCGTGCGCCCGGGCGTGAACTTCGCCACGGTCAAGCTCAACACCACCGCCTACCAGGAGGAGATCGCCGCCGCGGCGCGCGAGTTCGGGGTCGAGGAGGCGGTGGTGCGGGCCATCATCCATGCCGAGTCGGCGTTCAACCCGCTGGCCGTCTCCAGCGCCGGCGCCCAGGGCCTGATGCAGCTGATGCCGGCCACGGCGCGCCGCTTCGGCGTGGCCGACAGCTTCGACCCGGCGGCCAACATCCGGGGTGGCGTGCAGTACCTGGCCTGGCTGCTGCAGCGCTACAACGGCGACCTGACCCTGGCGGCGGCCGGCTACAACGCCGGCGAGGGGGCGGTGGACCGCTACCGGGGCGTGCCGCCCTACAGTGAGACACAGCGCTACGTGCAGCGTGTGGCCGTGCTGGCCGAGCGCTACCGCGGCGTGCTGGCGTCGCGGTAGGGGCGGCGCCATGCGGCTGGCCACGGGCAGGCAAGGGGTCGGGGCAACCTCCATTGTCCCCCTGTTTAGCGTTCCGTTACACTTCCCTGTCTTTTGCGGAGGGGGTACCGCCCCGGTGGCGGGGCCCGTCCCGGAGGCAGCCAACGCGACCAAGCAGAAGATTTTCGGAGTGCCGGATGGCCAACGATGAGGTCAAAGCGCCTGTGAACACGGGCCGACGCCGGTTCCTGACGGCCACCACGGCAGTGGTGGGCGCGGTCGGGGCCGGTTTCGCAGCGGTTCCTTTCATCAAGTCCTGGAACCCGAGCGCCCGCGCCAAGCTCGCCGGTGCGCCGGTGGTGGCGGACATCAGCGGGCTGCAGGAGGGCCAGCGCCTGATCCTGGAATGGCGCGGCCAGCCGATCTGGATCGTCAAGCGCTCCAAGGCGGTGCTCGACGCCCTGCCGACGCTGGATTCGCGGCTGCGCGACCCGGACTCCGAGAACGCGGACCAGCAGCCGGAGTACGTGCGCAAGGCCAACCCGAAGCTGCGCTCGCTCAGGCCCGAGATCTCCGTGCTGGTCGGCCTGTGCACCCACCTGGGCTGCTCGCCGGAGATGGCCGCCGAGATCAAGCCCGAGCCGTACGACCCGGAGTGGAAGGGCGGCTATTTCTGCCCCTGCCACAAGTCCCGGTTCGACATGGCCGGCCGCGTGTTCCAGGGCGTGCCGGCGCCGAGCAACCTGGTCGTTCCGCCGCACCACTACGCCGACGACAACACCATCGTCATCGGCGTCGATCCGGAGGGGGCCGCCTAAGCCATGGCTAAGAACATCCTCAGCCGCGCCGCCAACGGCGTGTGGGCCTGGTTCAACGAGCGCGCGCCGGGCTTCATGCCCGTGTACCGCAAGCACATGAGCGAGTACTACGCGCCGAAGAACTTCAACATCTGGTACATCTTCGGCGTGCTCTCGCTGGTGGTGCTGGTCAACCAGCTGGTGACCGGCATCTTCCTGACGATGCACTACAAGACCAGCGCGGCGGAAGCCTTCGCCTCGGTCGAGTACATCATGCGCGACGTGGAGTGGGGCTGGCTGATCCGGTACATGCACAGCACCGGTGCCTCCCTGTTCTTCATCGTGGTCTACCTGCACATGTTCCGCGGCCTGATGTACGGCTCGTACCGCAAGCCGCGCGAGCTGGTGTGGATCGTCGGCATGCTGATCTACCTGGTGCTGATGGCCGAGGCCTTCATGGGCTACGTGCTGCCCTGGGGGCAGATGTCGTTCTGGGGCGCCAAGGTGATCATCTCGCTGTTCGGCGCCATCCCGGTCATCGGCAACGGTCTGACCGAGTGGATCATGGGCGACTACCTGCCCTCCGACGCCACCCTCAACCGCTTCTTCGCCCTGCACGTGATCGCGCTGCCGCTGGTGCTGCTGCTGCTGGTCGTGCTGCACATCTTCGCGCTGCACGAGGTCGGCTCGAACAACCCGGACGGCGTCGAGATCAAGAAGGGTCCGAAGGGCAACCGCTGGTCGCCCAACGCCCCGGCCGACGGCGTGCCGTTCCACCCGTACTACACGGTGAAGGACACCTTCTACGTGTGCGCGATGCTGCTGGTGGCGGCCTTCATCATCTTCTACGCCCCGGCCTTCGGCGGCTGGTTCCTCGAGCACGACAACTTCACCGAGGCCAACAAGCTGGTCACGCCGNAGCACATCAAGCCGGTGTGGTACTACACGCCGTACTACGCGATGCTGCGCGTGGTCCCGAACAAGCTCGGCGGCGTGCTGGTGATGTTCGGCGCGATCATGATCCTGTTCCTCGTGCCGTGGCTGGACCGCGCCAAGGTCAAGTCGTACCGTTACCGCGGCGTGCTGTCGAAGGTGCTGCTGCTGCTGTTCGGCTTCAGCTTCGTGTGGCTGGGCAAGATCGGCGCCGGCCCCGGCACCGACCCGGTCGAGACCATCATCGGCCGGTTCCTGACCGCCTACTACTTCCTCTTCTTCCTGACCATGCCGATCTGGACCAAGATCGACAAGACCAAGCCGGTGCCGGAACGGGTGACGACGCATGACTAAGAAGTGGATTGCACTGCTGGCCGCGGCCGCCACCGGGCTCCTGTTCTCCGCCGCCGCGCTGGCCGCTTCCGGCGGCCAGCTGCTGCAGGCCGGCAACGACCTCAACGACAAGGCCTCGCTGCAGCGCGGCGCGGCCCTGTACATGAACTACTGCTCGGGCTGCCACTCGCTGAAGTACCTGCGCTACTCGCGCATGGCCGAGGACCTGGGGCTGACCGAGGAGCAGGTCACCGCCAACCTGAACTTCACCGGCGCCAAGCACGGCGAGCACATCCAGGTCGCGCTGACCGAAGCCGACGGCGAGAAGTGGTTCGGCAAGATGCCGCCGGACCTGACCCTGATCGCGCGCGTGCGCGGCACCGACTGGCTGTACACCTACCTCAAGTCGTTCTACCTGGACGAGTCGCGTCCGCTGGGCTGGAACAACATGCTGTTCCCCAACGTGTCCATGCCCAACCCGCTGTGGGAGCTGCAGGGCCTGCAGCACGCCGAGTTCGGCGAGCCGGACGAGACGGGCGAGCGGCATCCGGAGCGCCTGGTGGTCACCAGCCCCGGCCGCCTGTCGGCCGAGCAGTTCGACCAGGCCGTGCGCGACATCACCAATTTCCTCGAGTATGCGGGTGAGCCGGCCGCGCTGAAGCGCCAGGCGATCGGCGTGTGGGTGATCCTGTTCCTGGTCCTGCTGACCTTCCTCGCCTACCTGCTCAAGCAGGAATACTGGAAGGACGTGGAGTAAGGAGAAGCGCGTGCCTTTTCCGCGCACCTCCCCGGTGCGCGGAAAAGGGCCTGCATGGCCTTGCGCTTTTCCGGCGTGGCCCTGCACACTCGGGAACCGTGACGACCGTCGGCGAGGGGCCGGCGGCGGCAGTCGGCCGGCGGATTCCGGCCGTCGGAGGCCTAGATGGCAGTGAGCGTGCGCATGCGCAATACCCTGACGTTGTTTTCCTCCGTCGATGACGTCCTTTGTCATCGCGTACGCCTGGTCCTTGCGGCCAAGGGCGTGACCTACGACCTGGTCCCGGTGGATGCGCAGAACCCGCCCGAGGACCTGATCCACCTCAACCCGTACCACTCGGTGCCGACCCTGGTCGAGCGCGAGCTGGTGCTGTACGCCGCCTCCGTGGTGAGCGAGTACCTGGACGAGCGCTACCCGCATCCGCCGCTGATGCCGGTGGATCCGCTGTCGCGCGCGCGGCTGCGCCTGGCGATGCTGCGCATCGAGCACGACTGGGTGCCGCAGGTGCAGGCGATCCAGCTGGGCAACAAGCAGCAGGCCGAGGCCGGCCGCAAGCGCCTGCGCGAGCTGCTGACCGAGGCGCTGCCGCTGTTCAAGGCCAGCAAGTTCTTCCTCAACCCCGAGATGAGCCTGGCCGACTGCGCCATGGCACCGATCATCTGGCGCCTGCAGGCGCTGGACGTGCCGTTGCCCAAGGACGGCAAGGCCATCGAGGACTACGGCAACCGGATCTTCCGCAACCCGGGCTTCGTCCGCAGCCTGACCGAACAGGAAAAGAAACTGCGCGACCTGCCGGCCTGACGGCCGGCGTCCTTCCGGGGCGGCGCGGGCCGCGTCGGCGTAGACTGTGACCATGACCGACGACGTTCCGCGCATGACCAGTTACCGCCCGTACCTGCTGCGGGCGCTGACCGAGTGGATCAACGACAACGGCATGACCCCGCACATCCTGGTGGATGCGGGCGTGCCGGGCGTGCAGGTGCCGGCCAGCGCGGTGCGCGACGGCCGGGTGGTGCTCAACATCTCCGACCGCGCCGTGGTCGGCCTGCGCATCGACAACACCTGGATCTCCTTCACCGCGCGCTTCGGCGGCGTGAGCCAGCCGGTGCAGGTGCCGGTCAGCGCGGTGCTGGCGGTGTACGCCCGCGAGACCGGGCAGGGCATGGTCCTGCCGGAGGAAACCGGGCTGCCGCCGCCGGAGGACGACGGCCCCGGTCCGCAGGGCCCGGGCGACGGCCCCGCCGAGCCGTCCGCGCCCAGGCGCCCGCACCTGCGCGTGGTGAAGTGACCCGCCACGCGCCGGTCGCCGGGTACCCATGCGATGCCGCGCCAGCGGCGACCCGGCTGGCGTTCAACCGTGCGGGCAAGACGACGGGCGGTGGCATCGGGGCGGTGTGATTGTCGGGTGCCCTGGCACGGGCGCATCCGCGGCGACCGGATGCCCCGTCGCGTCGCCGCTGGCGCGGCTCCTGCAGAAACCGCGCGGCGGCCCGGCCGGCTTCAGTCCTGCCGCGACGTGAAGGGCAGCACGCGCGCGCCGGCCGACGGGCCGACGAATTCCACCAGACGGTCCCCGCGCAGGACCATGCGGCCGCTGTGGCGATCGGTGCCGTCGTACGAGTAGTCGAAGCGGAAGCCGCGCTCCAGACCCAGCCAGCCGTCCTCGCGGCGGTACAGGCGCACGCCGGTGGCGTGCACGCTCTGGTCCAGCCACTGCACGCCGGCGGCGGCGCAGGCGTCGCGGCCCAGCACTTCGGCGCGTTCGGCGGCGGCACGGGCCGCGTTCCAGAAGGCGAACACCGCGGCGCCGGCGATCATCAGCAGGATCAGGCTCGGCATGCGCGCAATGTAGCCGAACCGCCGGCGGTCCATCACGCCCCGGCCGCGCCGGGTACGGGTGGCCCGCGCCAGGGGTGACCGGGGCGATGCCGGCCGTGCATCGGCATGGCCGTTCCGGTGCGGTGGCCGGGCGCCGGCTCCGGACGTGCCGGCCGGGTCGCCGCCGACGCGCTTGCAAGGGGGCCACGCCGCATCCTGCAGGAACCGCGCAAGCGGCCCGGCCGGCGTATCCGAAGCCGGCGTCCAACCGCCACGCAGGATTGGCCACGCGTCCGGCCGGACGGCCTCGCGTCGCCGCTGACGCGGCGCCTACAGGTCGAGCCTGAGCTGGAGCAGCACCGCCCAGTCGCGGCGGTTGAAGCTGCACGCGGCGGGATTGCCCGGGCTGCACGCCGGGCCCGCGCCGGCGTCCTCCATGCCGGCGGACGGGGGGACGTCCTCCCCGGCCGGCGGGGGCGTGCCGGTGCGGCCCAGGGCGGCGGCGTCCAGGCGCCCGGCGGGATCCAGCGGCAGCTTGCGCAGGGTCACCGCGTTGAGGACGTTGCCGCCGACCAGGTACAGGGTGCGGTCGCCGCCGGGATTGGCGGCGACGACGATCTCGCAGTGCGAGCGCACCGCGCCGGGCGTCTGTCCGGCCAGCGCCTGGCGCAGCCCGTCCGCGCCGCGGCCGGCGTCGGCGCCGCGCAGGAAGCACAGCAGGTCGCCGGGCGCGGGGCGTGTGGTCCACGGGTCGGCGTAGAGATAGGGGCTGGCCGGGTCGCGCCAGGCGTGGGCGACGTAGTCCAGGTGCCGGGGCGAGGCGGCGAAGCCCGGCACGCCGGCGCGCAGCATCACCCAGGAGACGAACGCGGCCGACCAGGGCTGGTCCACGACGAAGGCACGGCAGTCGTTCTCGGCGGCCTGGCCGTACGGGGCCATGCAGGCGGAGGCGCCGGGCGTGTCGGCCATGGCCGCCAGCGTGCCGCTCTCGCGCCAGTACCGGGCCACGCGCTGCCAGGCCTGGGTGCTGCCGTCGTCCAGGTGCGCGCGCTCGGCCTCGGTCACCGCCAGCGCGGCCAGGCGGCCGTCGGCCTCGATGAAGGGCTGCAGCCACAGCCGGTGCTCCTGGCAGGCCGTGCGCACGATCCGCACGGCCAGTTCGGTCAGCCCGTAGCGGGGCGGCAGCTCGCACGGTTCCACCGCGGCAGGCGCGGCGCGGGCGGCGGCGAGCGGCGCACAGCAGGAGCAGGGCGGCGACGGTCCGGCGCATGCGGCTTCTCCCCCGGGGATCCGGTCCAGCATGGCCGGGCGCCGGTCCAGCCGGCGTGAGCGCGGCGCCGCGCTCAGGGCGCGGNGCCGAGCTTCATCGACAGGTCGATGGCGCGCACGTGCTTGGTCAGGGCGCCGATGGAGATGAAGTCAACCCCGTCCTCGGCGATGGCGCGCACCCCGGCCAGGTCCACGCTGCCGGACACCTCCAGCGGGATGCGGCGGCCGCCGGCGGCGGCCTGGCGGGCGATGCGCACCGCCTCGCGCCGGTCTGCGGCGTCGAAGTCGTCCAGCAGGACGCGGTCGCAACCGGCGGCCAGCGCCTCGCGCAGCTGGTCCAGGGTCTCGACCTCGACGATCAGCGGCAGCGACGGCCGCGCGGCGCGCGCGGCGGCGATCGCCGCGGCCACCGAGCCGGCCACGCGCACGTGGTTCTCCTTGAGCATCACCGCGTCGTACAGGCCCAGGCGGTGGTTGGCGCCGCCGCCGGCGCGCACCGCGTACTTCTGCGCCAGGCGCAGGCCGGGCAGGGTCTTGCGGGTGTCGAGGATGGTGGCGCCGGTGCCGCGCACGGCCGCGACGAAGGCGGCCGTGGCGGTGGCGGTGCCGCACAGGGTCTGCATGAAGTTCAGCGCGGTGCGTTCGGCGCTGACCAGGCTGCGGCTGCGGCCGTGCAGCACGGCCAGCACGGTGCCGGCGGCCACGCGCTGGCCCTCGCGCACGCGCCAGTCGATCGCCACCTGCGGGTCGAGCAGGCGGTGGCAGGCGTCGAACCAGGGCCGCCCGGCCACCACCGCCTCCTCCTTGCACAGCAGGCGGGCGCTTTCGGGCACGTCCGGCAGCAGCGCGGCGGTGACGTCGCCTCCGCCCAGGTCCTCGTCCAGGGCGCGGCGCACGTCGGCCAGCACGGCCTCCGGCGGAGGCGGGGCCAGGGACGCGTCCACCGCCGGGCTCAGGCCGAGGGGAAGTCCGGTACCTGGTCGGTGGCCAGGGCCTCCTCGACCAGCAGCACCGGGATGCCGTCGTCCACGCGGTAGACGTGGCGGCGGTCGCGGGTGACCAGGGCCTCGCGCAGCGGTTCGCGCTGCGGGGTGCCGTCGCCGCGCACCACCTGGCCGGCGGCGATGGCCCGGTTCAACGCCTCCAGGCCACGCGGCTCCAGCAGCGCCAGGGGCTGGCGGGTGTCGGGGGAGCACAGCAGGTCGAGCAGCTTGCGGTCCATGTACCGGTCGTGGAGGTGGGAAGACGGCTAGAATACGGCCTTGCCACCGAGAACGGCCATGCCAGCCCAGCAAAATTCCACTGCCGCCCCCCTGGTCGGCATCGTCATGGGATCGCGCTCCGACTGGGAGACGATGCAGCACGCCGCGCAGAAGCTCGAGGCCCTGGGCGTGCCCCACGAGGTCCGCGTGGTTTCCGCGCACCGCACCCCCGACGTGCTGTTCGAGTACGCCGCCAGCGCCCGCGAACGCGGCCTGCGCGCGATCATCGCCGGCGCCGGCGGCGCCGCGCACCTGCCGGGCATGCTCGCCTCCAAGACCGCGGTGCCGGTGCTGGGCGTGCCGGTGCAGAGCCGCGCCCTGAACGGCCTGGATTCGCTGCTGTCCATCGTGCAGATGCCGGCGGGCGTGCCCGTGGCGACCTTCGCCATCGGCAATGCCGGCGCGGCCAACGCCGCCCTGTTCGCCGCGGCCATGCTGGCCCGCGAGTTCCCGGCCATCGGCCAGGCCCTGGACGGGTTCCGCCGCCGCCAGACCGAGGACGTGCTGGCCCACGACGATCCGCGGCTGCCGGCATGACCACGGTCGGCATCCTCGGAGGCGGGCAGCTCGCCCGCATGCTGGCGCTGGCCGGCGCCCCGCTGGGGCTGCGTTTCCTGGTGCTGGATCCGGCCGCGGACGCCTGCGCCGGCCAGGTCGCACCGCTGCAGGTGGGCGGGTTCGCCGACCCGGCCGCGCTGGAGGCCTTCGCCGCCGAAGTGGACGTGGCCACCTTCGACTTCGAGAACGTGCCGGCCGAGGCCGCGCAGCGGCTGGCCGAGCGGGTGCCGGTGTACCCGGACCCGCGCNCGCTGGCCGTGGCCCAGGACCGCCTGGCCGAGAAGCGCCTGTTCCGCGAGCTGGGCATCCCGGTGCCGGCCTTCGCCGCGGTGGACAGCCGCGAAGGGCTGGAGCGTGCGCTGGACGAGGTCGGGGTGCCGTGCATCCTCAAGACCCGCCGCCTGGGCTACGACGGCAAGGGCCAGTTCCGCATCCGCCAGCGTGGCGACGCCGACGCCGCTTGGGCGGCGCTGGGCGCGCAGGCCGGCACGGTCGGCCTGATCCTGGAGGCTTTCGTGCCGTTCGACGGCGAGATCAGCGTGGTGGCCGTGCGCGGCCGCGACGGCGGGTTCCGCGCCTGGCCGGTGACCTGCAACTGGCACGTGGACGGGGTGCTCTCGGCCAGCCTGGCCCCGGCGCCGGTGGACGCGGCCCTGGCCGAGGCCGCGGTGGCCCATGCCCGGCGCCTGGCCGGGCACCTGGACTACGTGGGCGTCTTCGCGCTGGAGCTGTTCCACCGCGACGGCCGGCTGCTGGCCAACGAGATGGCCCCGCGCGTGCACAACTCCGGGCACTGGACCATCGAGGGCGCCGAGACCTCGCAATTCGAGAACCACTTGCGCGCGGTGCTGGGCCTGCCGCTGGGCTCCACCGCCATGCGCGGCCATGCCTGCATGCTCAACTGGATCGGGCAGATGCCCGGGGCCGGCCCGGTGCTGGCCGAGGCCGGCGGGCACTGGCACGACTACGGCAAGCAGGCCCGCGCCGGGCGCAAGGTCGGCCATGCCACCCTGCGCGCCGACGATGCGCAGGCCCTGGCCGCGGCCCTGGAGCGGGTCGGCCAGGCGCTGGACCGCACGGAGCAGGTCGCCCCGGCGGTGGCCGCCCTGCGCGCCCTGTAGGCGCCGCGCACGCGGCGACCCGGCCGGCGTTCGACCGCCACGCCGGAGCGGGAATGCGGGGGAATTGCGGGGGGGCATGCCCGCTGGCCGGTGTGCGGGGCCGTATGCCGCGGCCGGCTCAGCGCAGGCGNGCGTTGGCCGCCTTCCAGTCCACCACCTGCCAGAAGGCTTCCAGGTAGCGGGCGCGGTCGTCGTGGCGGTCCAGCCACCAGGCGTGTTCCCACAGGTCGCAGGCCAGCAGCGGCACGTCGGCGCCGGTCAGCGGGGTGGCCGCGCCGGGGCCTGCGGTCAGGCCCAGCGACCCGTCCGGGCGCTGCACCAGCCAGGCCCAGCCGGACCCGGCCAGGCCCAGGGCCAGGCGGTTGAACTCCTCGCGGAAGTGACCGAAGCCGCCCCACTGCCGGATCAGCAGGGCGGCCAGCTCGCCGACCGGTTCGCCGCCGCCGCGCGGGGACAGGCAGGACCAGTAGAAGCCGTGGTTCCAGGCCTGCGCGGCCTGCTCGAACAGCCGTCCGCGGGCCCGCCGGACCACGTCCTCCAGCGGCAGTTCCTCCAGCCCCGTGCCCTCCAGCAGCCGGTTCACCGCCTCCACACAGGCCCGGTGGTGGGCCAGGTGGGCCTCCAGGGTGGCCGCCGACAGGTGCGGCTCCAGGGCGGTGCGGGCGTAGGGCAGCTCGGGCAGGGCGATGGCCATCGGTCCTCGGGGTGGGCCGGCGGCGCCGGCGGCGTGCAGGGATTACAATTGCAACTTCAGTGTAGCCGACGGCGCGGCCTGGCCCGCCGTCCAGGGAGAGGGCAATGGCGGTCATCGAGCGCATCCAGGCCGAGGTCGAGAGCCATCCGATCGTGCTGTTCATGAAGGGCACTCCGGAATGGCCGATGTGCGGCTGGTCGGCGCGCGCCGTGCAGGCGCTGCGCGCGGCCGGCGCCCAGAACCTGCACACCGTCAACGTGCTCGAGGACCCCGAGGTGCGCGCCAACCTGCCGCGCTATTCCAACTGGCCGACCTTCCCGCAGCTGTTCCTGCACGGGGAGCTGATCGGCGGCTGCGAGATCACCCTGGAGCTGCTGGAGTCCGGTGAGCTGCAGCGCATGGTGGCCGAGGCCCAGTCGCAGCAGCAGTCGCAGCAGTGAGCCTGGTCGGTCTTCCTTCGCTGGCCCCGCAGCCGCTGGCCGGGCGCGTGGTCCTGGTCAGCGGTGCCCACGGCGGCCTGGGTTCGGCCGCCGCGCGCGCCTGCGCCGCCGCCGGCGCGACCCTGGTGCTGCTCGGCCGCCGCCTGCCGCGGCTGAACCGGGTCTACGACGCGGTGGCCCAGGCCGGCCCGGAGCCGCTGCTGTACCCGCTGGACCTGGAGGGAGCCTCGCCGGACGACTACGCCGAGATGGCGCAGCGCATCCAGGACGGCCTCGGCCGGCTGGACGGGCTGCTGCACTGCGCGGCCGAGTTCCGCGGCCTGACCCCGCTCGAACACCAGGACCCGGCCGACTTCGCCCGCGCGGTGCACGTCAACCTGACCGCGCCGGTGTGGATGGTGCAGGCCTGCCTGCCGCTGCTGCGCCGCGCGCCCGATGCCTCGGTGGTGCTGGCGGTGGACGACCCGGAGCGGGTGGGGCAGGCCTACTGGGGCGGCTACGGCGTGGCCCAGCACGGGCTGCGCGCGCTGGTCGGGATGCTGGCCGCCGAGCTGGGCGGCACCTCCGTGCGCGTGGCCGGCCTGCAGCCCGGGCCGATGCGCACCCCGCTGCGCGCCAGGGCCTATGCCGACGACCTGGACGGCCGGCTGCGCGACCCGGAGGCCTATGCCGGGGCCTGCGTCACCCTGCTGTCGGCCGCCGGCGCCGAATACCGCGGACGGATCTGGAGTCCCGCCCCATGACCGTGATGTCGGCAGCGCTGCTGCTGTTCCTGATCCTGGACCCGCTGGGCAACGTCCCGGTGTTCCTCAGCGTGCTCAAGCCGCTGCCGCCGCAGCGCCAGCGCGTGGTGCTGGTGCGCGAGCTGCTGATCGCGCTGGTGGTGCTGATGCTGTTCCTGTGGTTCGGCCAGTACGCCCTGGAGCTGATGCACCTGCGCCAGGAGTCGGTGGCCATCGCCGGNGGCATCGTCCTGTTCCTGATCGGCATCCGCATGATCTTCCCGCGCCCGGAGGGGCTGATGGGCGAGATCCCGGACGGCGAGCCGTTCATCGTGCCGTTGGCCATCCCGCTGGTGGCCGGCCCCTCGGGCATGGCCGCGGTGATGCTGATGGGCAGCAACGAGCCGGGCCGGCTGTGGGAGTGGAGCCTGGCGCTGCTGCTGGCCTGGGCGGGCACCGCGGTGATCCTGCTGGCCGCGCCGGTCCTGTACCGGCTGCTGGGCCGGCGCGCGCTGACCGCCATCGAGCGCCTGATGGGCATGCTGCTGGTGGCCATCTCCGTGCAGATGCTGCTGGACGGCCTGGGGGCCTACCTGGGCCTGGCCACGGAGTGAGGCCGAAGCCATCCCGGCCATGACGGACCAGCCATAACCGTTTGTCATGACGGCGTCACAAAATCCCTCCAGCATGTTAATCTAGTGTTAACTCCCGTCGCGCCGCGGCGGGCCGTCCTGCCACCCATGCCCCGCCCGTCGGGGCCGCCGTCGTGTTTCCTCACTCCTCATCGCCAGAGGCCAATCCCATGACCGATACCCGTCGACTCCGGTTGTCCAAGCTCACGCTCGGCTTGGTCGCCGTCCTCGCTGCCGCTCCCGCGTTCGCCCAGAGCACCTCCGCNGGCGTCGGCGGTGTGGTGCTGGGGGCCAACGGCCAGCCCGTGGTTGGGGCCGAAGTNGTCATCACCCACGTGGAGTCCGGCACCGTCAGCCGCGCCACCACCGATGCCAGCGGCCGCTACAACGCGCGCGGCCTGCGCGTGGGCGGTCCGTACACCATCACCATCACCAAGCCCGGTGAGGGCACCAGGACCGAGGAGGGCGTGTTCCTGGGCCTGAACCAGGTCAACACCGTCAACGCCCAGCTGACCGGCGACATCACCACGCTGGAAGGCGTCACCGCGGTGGGTTACGCGGGCGGCTCGGAGGTGTTCAGCGCCAACAAGATGGGCACCGGCACCCTGGTCAACCAGGAAGCGATCGCCGCCGCCCCGTCTGTCGGCCGCAACATCCAGGACCTGATCCGCCTGGACCCGCGCGTGTCCCAGATCAGCAAGGCCGACGGTTCGATCTCGGCCGGCGGCCAGAACACCCGCTACAACGCCATCCGCATCGACGGCGTCAGCACCAACGACCCGTTCGGCCTGGAGTCGAACAACTTCCCGACCGAGCGCCAGCCGGTCTCGATGGACGCGATCGAGGAAGTGACGATCGACCTGTCCAACTACGACGTCACCACCTCCGGCGGCACCGGCGCGGTGGTCAACGCGGTGACCAAGTCCGGCACCAACGAGTTCAAGGGTTCGGTGTACGGCGTNTACCGCGACAAGGACATGGTCGGCGACGACCGCCAGGGCAACAAGTTCAACGGCTTCAACGAGGAAGAGACCTACGGCTTCACCCTGGGTGGCCCGGTGGTCAAGGACAAGCTGTTCTTCTTCGTGAACTACGAGAAGTTCACCCGCAGCGCCCCGGGTCCGGACCTGGCCAACACCCCGTACGGCAAGGGCTTCATCNCCGAAGCCGACATCGCCGCCATCCAGGCCGCCGCCCGCGACTGGGGCTTCGACGCCGGCTCGCTGGACGGCGTGGAGTCCCTCGACACCGACATCGAGGAATACGCGGTCAAGTTCGACTGGAACATCAACGAGAGCCACCGCGCCAGCTTCCGCTACAGCAAGCTGGAGCAGAACGTGGCCAAGCTGCCGCCGAGCAGCTGGAGCTCGGCCATCTCGCTGAACTCGCACTGGTTCAACCAGTACAAGGAGTTCGAGAGCTACGTCGCCCAGCTGTTCAGCGACTGGAGCGACAACTTCTCCACCGAGATCAAGGTCTCGCGCCGCAACTACGACGCGATTGCCCAGCCGACCTCGGACCTGCCGCACATCCGCATCGACTTCGGCAACTACAACGTGCTGATCGGTACGGAGCAGAACCGCCACGTCAACATCGTCAAGACCGAGCAGGACAGCCTGTTCGCGGCGGCCAACTGGTATGTGGGTGACCACACCATCAAGTTCGGTGTGGACTACGCCACCAACGACATCTTCAACTACTACGGCCGCAACCAGAACGGCTACTACCGCTTCGGCAGCCTGGCCCAGTTCATCGCCGGCAACCCGCGCGAGTATGCCTACCGTGCCCCGGCCCCGGGCCGCGACTACGACGACATCCCGGCGTCCTACACCATCAAGAACACCGCGCTGTTCGTGCAGGACACCTGGGCCGTCAACTACAACCTGAGCCTGGTGTTCGGCCTGCGCGGCGACAAGCCGTCCTTCGGCGGCAAGCCGCTGTACAACGAGTGCATCTCGTCGGCCCCGAACCCGGCTGGCACCGGTCCGGCCGGCTGCGAGTTCGGCGGCTACGGCTACGACAACACCCGCCTGATCGATGGCATCGTCTGGCAGCCGCGCTTCGGCTTCAACTACACCTTCGACGGCGACCTGCGCTCGCAGCTGCGTGGCGGCGTGGGCCTGTTCATGGGTGAGGCGCCGAACGTGTGGATCTCCGGCGCCTACCAGAACACCGGCCTGAACTACATCGAGTACTCGGCCACCAACTCCGCCGGCATCGGCCCGATCTTCTCGCCGGATCCGGACAACCAGCCGACCACCGGCAGCGTCGGCGGCCGCCAGAACGTGGACATCATCGCTCCGGGCGTGAAGCAGCCGTCGGTGTGGAAGGCCAACCTGGCGTTCGACCAGGAGCTGCCCTGGTACGGCCTGGTGGCTTCGGCCGAGCTGCTGCTGACCGAGGTCAAGCACGGCCTGTACCTGCAGCGCCTGGACCTGGGCGAGCCCAACACCGTGGTCGGCCCCGACGGCCGCCTGATGTACTGGAACGACGCNGGCCTGAACCCGGCCAACTGGTCGCTCACCTCGCTTTCGACCGTCAGCGGCGGCGTGCAGCGCTACAACCGCCTGCCGTACGCCGGCGACGTGATGATGCTGGCCCCGACCGACAAGGGCTACAGCCGCCAGCTGACCGTCAGCCTGGAAAAGCCGATGACCGACAACTGGTCGTGGCTGCTGGCGTACACCTACACCACCGCGAAGGAAGTGGGCACGCTGACCAGCTCGCAGAACACCTCGAACTGGAACAACCAGCTGGGCCTGAACCAGAACTCGGGTGCGCTGCAGGATTCGCGCTACGCGATCAAGGACCGCATCACCGGCATGCTGACCTATCGCAAGGCGTTCTTCGGCGACTACAAGACCACCGCCTCGCTGGTGTATGAGGGCCGCAGCGGCCGTCCGTTCAGCTACGTCTTCTGGAACGACGCCAACGGCGACAGCCGTTCGTTCAACGACCTGCTGTACGTGCCGACCGGCCCGGGCGACGTGGTGTTCCGCGACGTGACCGTCGACGGCCGCTACTACTCGGCCGCCGACCAGGAGGCCGCGTTCTTCGAGTGGCTGGCTGCCCATCCGGAGCTGGCCGCCTACCGCGGCACCTACGCCCCGGCCAACGGCTTCCGCTCGGGCTGGACGAACTCGTTCGACGTGCGCATCAGCCAGGAGCTGCCCGGCTTCATGGAAGGCCACAAGTCGTCCATCACCCTGGACATCATGAACGTGGGCAACCTGCTCAACAAGAAGTGGGGCCAGATCAAGGACGCGGGCTTCAACGCGAACCTGGGCGTGGCCAACTTCGCCGGCATCTGCACCGCCGACGCGGTCGGCAGCGGCGCCTGCCCGGCCGGCTCGGAGGGCAAGTACGTCTATCGCTTCACCGGCGCCCAGGACCACCAGATCCAGGAAGTCAACGGCGATGGCGTCAACACCGGCGTGTCGCGCTGGTCGGCCCAGCTGACCTTCCGCTACGAGTTCTGATCCGGAACCGCCGGAAGTGGTACGTGGAACGGCCGGGGCGACCCGGCCGTTCCTTTTTTGTGCCGGACGGGATGCGCGCGGGGACGGGCTGGGCTAGAGTCGTCCGGTTTCGCCGCAATGACCAAGGACCCACCAGACCCCATGAACGAGCCCGTTGCCAGCACCCTGCCGGTCCAGGACGCCCGCATCTACCCGCGCGGCGGCCTGGACGTCCTGTCGCGGACCGAGGTGGCGCGCCTGCGCGACGCCTCCAGCGGCGGCATGCACGAGCTGCTGCGCCGCTGCGCCCTGGCGGTACTGACCAGCGGCAGCGCCAGCGACGACCCGCGCGCCGCGCGCGAGCTGTATCCGGACTTCGACATCCAGGTCGCCCAGCAGGACCGCGGCCTGCGCATCGACCTGTTCAACGCGCCCGGCATGGCGTTCGTGGACGGCGAGATCATCCGCGGCGTGGCCGAGCTNCTGTTCGCGGTGGTGCGCGACCTGGCCTGGACCGCGATCGAGCTGGGGCCGGAGTACGCCAGCAACCTGGAGACCTCCGAGGGGATCACCGATGCGGTCTTCGGCCTGTTGCGCAACGCCCGCGTGCTCAAGCCCGGCGACCCCAACCTGGTGGTGTGCTGGGGCGGCCACTCGATCTCGCGCGAGGAGTACCTGTACAGCAAGCAGGTCGGCTACGAGCTGGGCCTGCGCGGGATGGACATCTGCACCGGCTGCGGCCCGGGCGCGATGAAGGGCCCGATGAAGGGCGCGACCATCGCCCACGCCAAGCAGCGCCGCAGCCGGCCGCGCTACATCGGCATCACCGAGCCGGGCATCATCGCCGCCGAGTCGCCCAACCCGATCGTCAACGAGCTGGTGATCATGCCGGACATCGAGAAGCGGCTCGAGGCGTTCGTGCGCCTGGCGCACGGCATCGTGGTGTTCCCGGGCGGCGTGGGCACGGCCGAGGAGATCCTGTACCTGCTGGGCATCCTGCTGCGCGAGGAGAACGCCGGCCTGCCGTTCCCGCTGATCCTCACCGGGCCGACCATGGCGGCGCCTTACTTCGAGCAGATCGACCGCTTCCTGCGCCTGACCCTGGGCGAGGCCGCCACCAGCCGCTACGAGATCGTGATCGGCGACCCGGCGGCGGTGGCCAGGAAGATGGACGCCGGCATCCGCAAGGTGCGCGAGGCCCGCATCGCCGCCAAGGATTCGTTCTACTTCAACTGGGGCATCCACATCCCCCTGGAGTTCCAGCGGCCGTTCGTGCCCACCCACGAGGCCATGGCCGCCCTTGACCTGCACCATGGCCGGCCCGCGCCGGCGCTGGCAGCGGACCTGCGCCGCGCCTTCTCCGGCATCGTCGCCGGCAACGTCAAGGAGGAGGGCATGCGCCGGGTGGAGCAGCACGGCCCGTTCCTGATCCACGGCGACGCGGACATGATGCAGGCCCTGGACGGGCTGCTGCGCGCCTTCGTCGAGCAGCGGCGCATGAAGATCTCCGGCGAGTACAAGCCCTGCTACCGCGTGGTGGCCTGAGCCGCCGGGGAGGGCAGGGCCCCCGGCCGGGGACCGGGGGCGTCCCGTCGGGGGTGCCCGGGCGCGGCTCCCGCCGTCCCCCGGCCCTCACGCCGTCCTTCGGCCGGTAGCGACCGCTCGTCCCGTGCCCCCTTGCCCGCGGCGGCCGGATCGCTAGGCTGCATGGCGTCAAGCTGGGGAGGGAGCGCATGCGGTCCGAGCGCCAAGCGGGGTTCACCCTGACCGAACTGATGGTCGTCATCGCCATTGTCGCGATCCTGGCGGCGCTGGCGGTGCCCAGCTTCCAGCAGAGCATCCGGTCCAACCGGGTGGCCACCGCCACCAACGAGATGCTGGCCTCCCTCTCGCTCGCCCGCAGCGAGGCGATCCGCAACAAGGCCGGGGGCGGTGTGTGCCCCAGCGCCAACGGCACGGCCTGCGGCGGCGACTGGAGCGACGGCTGGCTGGTGTGGGCCGACACCAATGGCAACGGTACCCTGGACGCCGGCGAGACGGTGCTGCGCTACCGCCACGGCACCAGCGGGCTGACCGTCACCAGCGACGACACGACCGTGGCCTTCGATCCACGCGGCCGCCGTCGCGGCAACAGCGACCAGGCCTTCGTGCTCCGGCCGACCGAGTGCGGCGGGCAGCCGCTGCAGCGGACGGTGGCGGTCAACGCTTCCGGCCAGGTGACTACGACGCGGGGGAACTGTTCATGAAATCGCGTGCATCCGGGCGGCGGTTCGGCGGCCGCCAGGCAGGCTTCAGCCTCATCGAAGTCATGATCGCGATCCTGGTGCTCGGGCTTGGGCTGCTGGGCTACGCCATGCTCCAGACCATGAGCCTGCGCTTCACCCAGAGCGCCAACTACCGCACCCAGGCGACGAACCTGGCCTACGACCTGCTCGACCAGATGCGGGCCAACCGCTTCCGCGCCGACCAGTACACCGCGGCCTCCTTCGCCCCGGGGACGATCAACAACACCGCCTGCTCGCGTCCGACCGGTTCGGTCACCGTCGCGGACAACATCGCCCGCTGGCAGTGCCAGGTGGCGCGGGTGCTCGGGCCGAGCGCGAGCGCCGGCGTGGTCTACGCCAACGGGGGCGACGTGACGATCACCATTTCCTGGGGCGACCAGCGCTGGGACCAGGTGGCGCCCGACGCGACGACCGCATTCGTGGTGAGGAGCAGGCTGTGATGGGCCGTCTTGTCCCTGGAGGGCGTCGCCGCGCGGCGGGCCTGTCGCTGATCGAGCTGATGATCGCCCTGGCCATCGGCACCGTGCTGCTGGTGGGCCTGGTGCAGGTGTTCGCCGCCTCGCGCGTCGCCTACCAGGGCGCCGAGGGCCTGGCGCGCGTGCAGGAGAACGCCCGGTTCGCCATCGAGTTCCTGCAGCGCGACATCCGCATGGCCGGCCACTTCGGCTGCGTCAACGACCAGGCGCACTTCGTCAAGGGTACCGGCGACCTGGCCAACCACCTGGATGCGACCAAGCCGGCCCTGAACTTCGGCGTCTCGATCATGGGTTACGAGGCGGTCAACACCGCGCCGGGCAACGCCGTCACCATCGGCTCGGCGGCGTCCGGCTGGAACCCGGCGCTGCCGGCTGAGATCGCCGCGCTCAACCCCCTGCCGGGCAGCGACATCATCACGTTGCGCTTCCTGGCCGAGGAGGGGATCCCGGTGACCGGCCTGACGCCGGTCAGCGGTTCGGAAGTGCAGGTGAGCTTCCCGGCCGCGCGCGCTCCGGTCCTGACCGCGGGCGGCGTGTCCTCGCCCAGGCTGTTCGCCGTGGCCGACTGCTCGCACGTGGACGTGTTCCAGGGCGACGTGAACGGCAGCACCGTGGTGTCCAGCAGCGGCGTCGACTTCTCCCCGCGCTACACCACCTTCCCGCTCGGGCAGTCGCTGCTGTACCGCGCCGAGTCGATCGTCTACTACGTGGCCCCCGGCGCCTCAGGCCGGCCGGCGCTGTGGCGCGCGCGCGCCGACGCCGCGGGCAACTACCCGGCCGCCGGCCGCGAGGAGCTGGTGGAGGGCATCGAGAGCCTGCAGCTGCTCTACGGCCGCGACGCGACCGCCGCCATCAGCACGGCCACGCCGCCGATCGGCGACATCACCTCGCAGGACACCGCCCAGACCGTGGGCAGTGCCGTGGGGGAGTGGCTCCGGGTCGGCCTGGTCCAGGTCGGCGTGCTGGCCTCCAGCCCCGAGCCGGCCGCGGCCGTGGCACCGGCGCTGGTGGACGCGCAGCCGCGCGTGCTCGGCGTGCGCTTCCAGCCGCCGGCCGGCGACGCCCGCTACCGGAACAGCTACGAAGTCACCATCGCGCTCCGCAACAGGCTATTCGGTAACTGACGCCATGAACCGACAGAGGACCCACCTATCCGGTGCGCGCCAGCAGGGCGCCGCCCTCTACGTGGCGCTGATGATGCTGATCCTGCTGGCCCTGATCGGCCTGGTCGGCATGCAGGTGGCCGGCATGCAGGAGCGCATGGCCTCGGCCTACCGCGCCGCCAACCTGGCCTTNCAGAACGCCGAGGCGTACGTCCGCCAGACCGAGTGCGGCCTGGAGCGGCTCAATGGGGTGCCCGACGTGCCGGCCAGCAACTGCGCGCTGGTGAGCCAGGCCGACATCCAGACCCACTGCGACGACGGCTTCGACGTCGGCGTCTGGGCCCAGGCGCGCAGCCTGGCCTCCGGGCCGGCCCGGAACATCCGGCAGATCGAGGGTTGCATCATCGGTCAGGCGGAGATCGGCATGGGCGGCACCCAGGAGCAGGGNGGGGGACTGCAGCCGATCTACCAGATCACCGTCTACCAGACCGACACCGGCGGCGGCGCAGATCCGTCTTCCGGCGTCGTGATCGACACGATTTTCAAGCTTTGAGGGGGCGGTAAACCATGGCAACCACGGTTCGCTGGAAGGTCCTTGCCGCCGTGGCGCTGGCCGCGGCCGGCGCGGGAGGCTACCTGCTGTATTCGGTCCGCGCGGCCCAGGCNCAGGGCGAGCTGGCGCAGGCACCGCTCAACGTCCAGGCGCAGGTCCCCGCGGCCTTCATCATGGCGCTGGACGACTCGGGCTCGATGCGCTTCCAGACGCTGTTTCCGAGCCGCGACGGTGGCGCCCTGTGGGGCGGAACCGGCAACAACGCCTCGTTCTTCTACACCTCCGGGGCGGACGCCGGGAAGCTTCGGGTCAGCGACACCACCCGCCAGTTCGTGCACGTGGCTCCCTATCCGGCGCCGCGCCAGGNCAACGCCNCCAACGACAACGCGGCCATCCCGCCGATCGACGCGTTCGGCTTCTCCCGCTCGCACGTCTACAACCGCGCCTACTTCGACCCCAACACCACCTACCAGCCGTGGAAGACCTTTGACGGCGGCAGCTACCCCGACTCCGACCCCACTGCGGCGCGGGTGGACCCCAACAACGCCTCGCCCACGGTCAACCTGACGGTCGAGCGTGCCGAGACGACCAACCAGCAGTCCAACGACCACCGTTTCCGCGTGCGCAACGGCATGGTCCTGCCGGCCGGCATGAAGTACTACGGCGCGCCGGGCTGCGGCCTCAGCAACAGCGTCAGCAATCCCGCCACGCCGAGCGGCTGGCGCACGCTGAGAAACGACGTCACCGCCACCTGCGACGTGGACGTCTACATCGCCTACTTCCCGGCGACGTTCTACCTGCCGGTGGACCATCCGGCTCCGGATGGCTTCCTGGCCGACCGGCGCGTGCTGGCGCCGAACGCCTGCACGTACAGCTGGGCCACCGGTTCGGCCCGGTGCGACATGTACCGCTACGAGATCCGGCCGGAGAACTACGCGACCCAGCAGCAGTACCAGGCTGCGATCCGGAACTTCGCCAACTGGTTCACCTACTACGGCGCCCGCAACCGNGCCGTGGTGGCGGCCGTGACGCACGCGCTGGCTCCGGTCAACAACATGCGGGTCGGCTACTTCACCATCAACAACCGCAACACCGTCACGATGCGGGACATGTCGTCGTCCGCGGACAAGCAGGCGTTCTACAACAGCATCGTGACGCTGGGCGCCTCGGGCAACACCCCCAACCTGCCGGCGGTGGCGCACCTGGGCGAGCAGTTCCGCCGCACCGACGCCGGCGCCCCGATCCGCTACGCCTGCCAGAAGAACGCAGGCATGCTGTTCACCGACGGCTTCAGCAACGTGGCCCAGACCGGCTACGGCAACGTGGACGGCACCATGGGCGCGCCGTTCTCGGACAACCATTCCAACACGCTGGCCGACATTGCCACCAAGTACTACCTGGATACCTCTCAGGGCGGCTACGCCCCGCTGCGCACCGGCCCGAACTTCCCGCCGGGGCGGGTGCCGATCCCGTCCGACTGCCCGAATCCGCGCAAGGACTGCCAGCCCAACCTGCACATGAACTTCTACGGCATCACGCTGGGCGCGCGCGGCGTCACGTACGATCCGGACAACCCGCGTGATCCGTTCGAGCAGCCGTACATCTCCTGGCCGGCGTACCAGGGGAACCAGCGCAGCACCATCGACGACATCTGGCATGCCACGGTCAATACCCGCGGCGAGTTCATCAACGCCAACACGCCGGCCCAGATCACCGAGGCGATGCGGCGCATCCTGCAGTCGGTCGGCAGCAGTGGCGCCTCCTCGGGCACGATCGCGATGACCGGCGCGCGCCTGGGTTCGCGCTCGCTTTCGGTGGTCCCGGGGTATTCGGTCAACAACGAGGCCACCGACTGGTCCGGCACCATGGTGGTGGCCAAGATCGTGCCGGACCTGGTCACCGGCGAGGTCACCGACCAGCCGCTGTGGGAGGCGTCGGCCAAGCTGGCCGAGCTCGGCGCGGCCACGCGCCGCAACCAGACCTACGTGGGCACGGCCAACGGCACCGCGCTGCTGACCAGCATCACGGACCTGGAGGCGTTCTGCGACAACCCGCGCCCGGGCATGTCACGCTGCACCGCGGACGAGGTGGCCGCGCTGGGGGTCAACGCCAGCCAGGTGGTGGACTACCTGCTGGGCGACACCACGCGCGAGAAGCGCAACGGCGGCACCCTGCGCGACCGCACCACCGTGCTGGGCGACATCATCAACTCCACGCCGGTGGTGAGCTCGCCGACGGACGACTACGGCTACCGCTCGCTGCCGGCGCCGTANGGCGCCAGCTACGACAGCTACATGACCGCCAAGCAGTCGCGGCCGGCCATGGTCTACGTCGGCGCCAACGACGGCATGCTGCACGCCTTCCACGGCGGCATCGACCACCAGGGCAACGTGAGTGCGCAGGGCGGGCGCGAGATGTTCGCCTACGTGCCGCGCGCCGTGCTCGGCCACATGGGCAACCTGCTGTTCCCGTACCAGCCCGGCGCGGTGGGCCAGAAGTTCCAGCACCGCTACTACGTTGACGGGCCGATCACCGTGGGCGACGCCCACTACGGCGGCGGCTGGAAGACGGTCCTGGTCGGCACCACCGGCGCGGGCGGGCGCAGCGTGTTCGCGCTCAACGTCAGCGATCCCTCGACCTTCCAGCGCCTGTGGGAGATCGACGACCGGCACCCGGACGAGGCGGTCNGCCGCAACATCGGCCACGTCCTCGGCAAGCCCGTGATCGTGCCGTTCCGCGACCAGGCGGGCTCCGTCTCCTGGAAGGCCATCTTCGGCAACGGCTACAACAGCGAGAACGGCAACGCCGTGCTGTTCGTGGTCGACGTCGAGACCGGCTCGGTGCGCATGATCACCGCGACCGAGAGCGGTGCGCCGGCTGGCAGCAACGGCCTGGGCAACATCGTGGTGGTGGACCGCCGCGACTCGTCCACCGGCGGCAACACGCAGGACGGCTTCGCCGACACCGTCTACGCGGCCGACCAGAAGGGCGCGATCTGGAAGTTCGACCTGCTGAGCAACGCCGGCACCGTCACCACGCCGCTGTTCACCACCCGGACCCATACCGAGGGCGGCGCGACCTACCGCCAGCCCATCATCGGCGGCCTGGTGGCGACCGCGGGCGGCGGTGGCGGCGTGATGCTGCTGTTCGGCACCGGCAGCTTCTCGTTCGTGGATGACGCGACCGACAACACGGTGCAGTCCATCTACGGCGTGCTCGACCGCGGCGCCGGCACCACCCTGACCCGCGCCAACCTGGTGGCGCGCAGCATCGCCAACAACGGCGCCACCACGCGCACCATCAACGCCTCGCCGATGGACTACACCACCAGCGGCTGGTACATCGACCTGCCGGCGGGCGAGCGCGCGGTGGGCTACCCGCGCGTGGCCAGCGGCATCCTGTTCATCCCGACCTACGCGCCCACCCAGAGCGACGGTTGCTCGGCCGGCGGCGAGAACTGGTTGTGGGGCCTGGATACGCGCACCGGCGCGCCGGCGCTGTCGGCCGTGCGCTTCGGCGGCATCACGGGCGACACCCAGCAGGCGGGCGTGGGCGCGGTGCGGCTGGCGACCGACGGCTCGGCCCCGGTCAAGGATGTGGGCGTGTCGATCCTGTCGGCCAGCAAGCCGCTCGGCACGGACCCGGACGATCCGCTGCCGCGCTGCTGGATGCGGATTACCGTCCCGGGCATGGCCGACGGCATGTTCGTTCCCTACCCGTGCGGCCGCCAGTCCTGGCGGCAGATCGAGTGACGCAGGAGTTCCGACCCCATGGATTCGAATTTCTCCAAGCAGTGCGGACGCGGCCGGCGGGGCGTGGCGGGTTTCACCCTCGTCGAGCTGATGGTGGTGATCGCGGTGGTGGCGATCCTCGCCGCGATCGCCTATCCGTCCTACCAGGAGCAGGTGCGCAAGTCGCGGCGGGCGCAGGCCAAGGCCGATCTGGTCGAGTACGCGCAGGCCGCCGAGCGCTTCTTCACCGTGAACAACACCTACGTGGGCTTCAACCTGCCGGCGACCAAGTCGCCGCGTGAGGCCANCGCCCCGACGTACTACACGCTCGGCATCCAGTCCACGCCGCGGACGTTCACCATCACCGCGACCGCGCAGGGCGCGCAGGCCAGCGACCGCTGCGGCAACCTGTCGATCAACCAGGCCGGGGTGAAGACCAGCAGCGGCCCGGCGCCGCTGGCGGACTGCTGGTGACGGCGGGCCCGGGGCCGGCGCGGCCGGCCCGGGCAGGCGCGCCCCGTGGGCGCCCCCGACGCGGGCGAGGGCGTGAAAGGACTCTTGCCGTCCGGACCGCATTGCTTCTACAATGCGCGTCCCCGCCCGAATAGCTCAGCTGGTTAGAGCACTTGACTGTTAATCAGGGGGTCGTTGGTTCGAGTCCAACTTCGGGCGCCAGAATTTTCAAGCACTTAGGCCCGCTTCGGCGGGCCTAAGCCGTTTCAGGGCCACCCGCCATCCACGGCCCTCCGGCTTCCGGCGGCGGCACCGGCCTTGCGTGGGGTTCAGTCCACCGGGCATGGCTCCGGCGCGGCGGGGCGGTGGGTGCGGACCCGGCCGACGTTGCTGACGATGACCTCGCCCCGGAGCTCGCCGCCGGCGCACACGCGCAGGGTGAGGTTGGTGCCGCCGCTGCGGCCGTCCGGCTGGTAACGCACCCGCACGCGACCGGCGCTGGCCANCACCCGCACGTCCCGGGGCAGGGGCCGGCGCACGTCGCGCAGCACCGCCGCCTGCGAACGGGGCTGGTCGGACCGGTCGGGATCCAGGTACAGGACCCAGCCGGCGCTCCAGTCCGTGCCGCCGCTGCAGCGGCCGTCGCCGCGCGAGGGGCACAGGGTCACCGGCACCCCGCGGGCGACCGCGGTGCTGCGGGCCTGGGCCAGCTGGGCGCTGACCAGGTGCATGGCGGTGGCCACCCGGTGGCGGCGCAACGCTTCCTTGAAGGAGGGCAGGGCGAGCCCGCACGCGATGGCGACCACGGCNGCCACCGCGGCGGTCTCCACCAGGCTGTATCCCGGCGCATCCTTGCGCATGGGCGAATCCTTTCGCTCGGGAGCCTCCAGCATGCGGTTCGCCGCCAGGCGCCGGAATCGGCGCGGCGCCGCGGCGGCTGTAGGAAATCTGACCGGGCGGACGTCATCCGCGCCGGATGCACGCGGCGGCAACGGCCCGCCACCTATACTGGAAGGTCATTCCACGGGTAGCGGCGCATGAGCGAGCGTTTCGAACTGGTGGCCCCGTACGCGCCTGCCGGCGACCAGCCGCAGGCCATCGCGCGCCTGGTCGAGGGATTCGAGGCCGGCCTGGCCAGGCAGGTCCTGCTGGGCGTGACCGGCTCGGGCAAGACCTTCACCATCGCCAACGTGGTCCAGCAGATCCAGAAGCCGACCCTGGTGATGGCCCACAACAAGACCCTGGCCGCGCAGCTGTACGGGGAGTTCAAGCAGTTCTTCCCGCACAACGCGGTCGAGTACTTCGTCAGCTATTACGACTACTACCAGCCCGAGGCCTACGTCCCCTCGACCGACACCTACATCGAGAAGGACAGCTCGATCAACGACCACATCGAGCAGATGCGCCTGGCCGCGACCAAGGCGCTGCTGTCGCGGCGCGACGTGCTGGTGGTGGCCACGGTCTCGGCGATCTACGGGCTGGGCGCGCCGGAGGACTACCTGTCCCTGCGCCTGATCCTCTCCCGCGGCGAGCGCATCGACCAGCGCGAGCTGCTGCGGCACCTGACCCAGCTGCAGTACACCCGCAACGAGTACGAGCTGCAGCGCGGCACCTTCCGCGTGCGCGGCGAGGTGGTGGACGTACACCCGGCCGAAAGCGACAACGAGGCCGTGCGCATCGAGCTGTTCGACGGCGAGATCGAGAACATCGCCCTGTTCGACCCGCTCACCGGCGAGATCCTGCGCCGCATCCCGCGCTACACCATCTACCCGAAGACCCACTACGCCACCACGCGCGAGCGGGTGCTGAACGCCATCGAGACCATCAAGGCCGAGCTGAAGGAGCGCCTGGAGCAGCTGTATGCGGCCAACAAGCTGGTCGAGGCCCAGCGACTGGCCCAGCGCACCCAGTTCGACCTGGAGATGATGGCCGAGGTCGGCTACTGCTCCGGCATCGAGAACTACTCCAGACACCTGACCGGCAAGGCCCCGGGCGAGCCGCCGCCGACCCTGTTCGACTACCTGCCGCCGGATGCGCTGCTGGTGGTGGACGAGTCGCACGTGACCATCCCGCAGATCGGCGCCATGTACCGCGGCGACCGCTCGCGCAAGGAGACCCTGGTCGAGTTCGGCTTCCGCCTGCCTTCGGCGCTGGACAACCGCCCGCTGAAGTTCGAGGAGTGGGAGGCGCGCTCGCCGCGCTCGATCTACGTCTCGGCCACGCCCGGCCCGTACGAGCTGCGCGAGGCNGGCGACCACGTGGTCGAGCTGGTGGTGCGCCCCACCGGCCTGGTGGATCCGAAGGTGGAAGTGCGCCCGGTCGCCACCCAGGTGGACGACCTGATGGGCGAGATCAACAAGCGCGTGGCCATGGGCGACCGAGTGCTGGTCACCACCCTGACCAAGCGCATGGCCGAGAACCTGACCGAATACCTGGCCGAGCACGGCATCCGCGTGCGCTACCTGCACTCGGACGTGGACACGGTCGAGCGCGTGGAGATCATCCGCGACCTGCGCCTGGGCAAGTTCGACGTGCTGGTGGGCATCAACCTGCTGCGCGAGGGCCTGGACATGCCCGAGGTGTCGCTGGTGGCGATCCTGGACGCGGACAAGGAGGGCTTCCTGCGTTCGACCGGCTCGCTGATCCAGACCATCGGCCGCGCCGCGCGCAACCTGCGCGGCACCGCCATCCTCTACGCCGACACCATCACCCGCTCGATGCAGGCGGCCATCGAGGAGACCGAGCGGCGCCGGCGCAAGCAGGAGCAGTACAACGCCGAGCACGGCATCGTCCCGCGCGCGGTGGTGCGCCCGGTCAACGACGTGATGGAGGGCGCCCGCGCCGAGCCCGGCGAGGTCAAGGGCAAGGCCAAGGGCCGCGGCAAGGCACGCCAGGTGGCGGAGGCCGAGGCCGATTACGCCGTGCTCGACCCGGCCCAGGCCGCGCGCCGCATCCAGGAGCTGGAAAAGCGCATGTACCAGCATGCCCGCGACCTGGAGTTCGAGGAGGCCGCGCGCCTGCGCGACCAGATCCGGCGGATCAAGGAGGCCAGCCTGGTCGGCTGAGCCCGGGCCGGCGGGGCGGACGGGCCGCCGGCCCGCGGCCCGCCGGCCGCGCGGAAGCTTGTGGAGCGGNGCCGGGCACGTTAGAATGCGCGCCCCGCCGTGGTACTGGCCACGGTGCGCGCTACGGGCGGTTAGCTCAGCGGTAGAGCACTACCTTGACATGGTAGGGGTCACAGGTTCGAACCCTGTACCGCCCACCAACCCGATTGGCCCCTCCGGCCCGGTTGGTTCCTTCCCCCTCACGCACTGCACCCTGGTTGCCCCGGGCGATCGGCGGCCGGGCGGCGTTCTCCCGTTCCATCCACGCCGGCCGCCTGGCCTGGCGCGTGCCCGTGCGCGGATGCGGCACGCCAGCGGGGTTGCCCCGATGGGCCGCCCGATGGGCCGTGCCTATAATCCGCGCGTTCCATCCGCGCCGTGCCTATGGGGGAAAAGGGCTCGTCCGACCACATCACCCGCCTGCTGAACGCCTGGCGGGCCGGCGACCTGCAGGCGCGGGAATCGCTGTTCGACGCGGTCTATGCGGTGCTGCGCGACATGGCCGTGTCCCGCCTCGGGGGCGACCGCCAGGACGTCACCCTCAGGCCCACCTCGCTGGTGCACGAGGCGCTGCTGCGCATGCTCGGCCGCGATGTCAGCTACACCGACCGCGCCCACTTCTTCGCCCTGGTGGCGCTGAAGATGCGCGCTGTGCTGGTGGACTACGCCCGGGCCAGCCTGGCGGCCAAGCGCGGCGGCGGCGCGGTCAACGTCACCCTGTCCCACGTGGACGCCGGCGGTGTGCACCGCGAGGACATCGGCGACTACGACGTGCTGGCCCTGCACCAGGCGCTGGAGCGCCTGAGCGAGCATGACCGGCGCGCCGGCCGCGCGGTGGAGATGGCCTATTTCGGCGGCATGTCGCACGAGGAGATCGCCACGGTGCTGGACGTGTCCGTGCCGACCGTGGACCGCGACCTGCGCTTCGCCCGGGCCTGGCTCAACCGCCAGCTGGCCTGAGCGGTACCGTGCGGACAGGGGGCGGGATGGGCGAGGAACGCTGGCGGCAGCTGCGCGACCTGTTCGATGCGGTGTGCGACCTGCCTCCCGAGACCTGGGACGAGGAGCTGGCCCGGCGTACCCGCGACCCGGCGCTGATCCGCGAGACGCTGGAGCTGCTGCGCTCGCAGACGGTGGCGCTGGAGCGCGCGCGTGCGCCGCTGGACGGCCTGCTGGCGCGCATGGCCGCGCCCGAGCTGAAGCCGGGCGACATGCTCGGCCCGTGGCGGCTGGGCGAGCGCCTGGGTGCCGGCGGCATGGGCGTGGTGTACCGGGCCGAGCGCGCCGACGGCCTGTACGAGCGCAAGGTGGCGGTGAAGCTTCTGCACGGGCTGCCGGACGCGCGCAGCGCCGAGCGCCTGGCCGCCGAGCGGCGCATCCTGGCCGGGCTGCGCCATCCCAACATCGCCCACCTGTACGACGGCGGCACCACCGCGGCCGGCTTCCCGTACCTGGTGATGGAGCTGGTCGAGGGGCAGCCGCTGGACGCCTGGTGCCGCACCCGCAAGCCCGGCCTGCGCGAGCGGCTGCAGCTGTTCCTGCGCATCTGCCGCGCGGTGCAGGCCGCGCACGCACACCTGGTGGTGCACTGCGACCTCAAGCCCGGCAACGTGCTGGTGCGCGCGGACGGCGAGCCGGTGCTGCTGGATTTCGGCATCGCACGCCTGGCCGATGCCGTCGAGGGCGACCGCTCGGCCTTCTGCACGCCGGCCTACGCCGCGCCCGAGTCGCTGGACGGCGGGCCGGTCGGCGTGGCCTCGGACGTGTTCAGCCTGGGCGTGATCCTGACCGAGCTGCTGGCCTGCCGGACGGTGGGCCGCCAGGCCGGGGACCGGCACGTCCCGGTGCCGCCGCCCAGCCGCCTGGCCGGGCGCGACTGCCCGTGGCGGGCGCGGCTGCGCGGCGACCTGGACGCGATCGCGGCCCGTGCCTGCGCCCTGGCGCCGGACGGCCGCTACGGCTCGGTGGAGGCCTTCGCCGACGACCTGCAGCGCCACCTCGAATGCCGGCCGGTGCTGGCGCGGCAGGGCGGAGCGTTGTACCGCCTGGGCCGGGCCCTGCGCCGGCACTGGCAGGCGGCCGCGGTGACCACGCTGGTGGTCGGCCTGGTGGCCGGATTCGTCTGGCGCCTGGGCGAGGCGCGCGACCGCGCCGAGCGCGAGGCGCGGGTGGCCGAGCAGGTCGGCCAGTTCATGCTGGGCGTCTTCGAGGCGTCCGATCCGCGCAGGACCGGCCGGGGCGGGGACGAGGTCTCCGTGCGCGAGCTGCTGGACGCCGGCGCGGCGCGCATCGCCGCGCTGGCCGACACCCCGGAGGTGCACGCGCGCGTGCAGCAGTTGATGGGGCAGGCCTACGCCAACATCGGCCAGCCGGCCCGCGCCGAGCAGCTGCTGCGCGAGGCCGCCGGGGCGCTGCAGTCGCCGCAGGTGCGGCAGCCGGTGCGTGCGGCCGCCGCCCTCAACGACCTGGCCACGCTGCTGGCCAACGAAGGCCGCGGCCGCGAGGCCGAGGAGGCCGCGCGCCGCTCGCTGGCCCTGCTGGAGGCGGCCGGCGAGCAGGGTGTGGTCGCGGCCCGCGCCTGGAACTCGCTGGGCCTGGCGCTGGTGGAGCTGGAGCGGCTGGACGAGGCCGAGGCCGCGTTCCGGCGCTCGCTGGAGATGCGCCGCGACCNGCCGGNCTACGGCCGGCACCGCTCGCGCATCCTGCACAACCTCGGCCTGCTGTACCGGCAACGGGGCGACCTGCAGCGCTCCGAGGCCGTGCTGCGCGAGGCCCTGGCCGGCAAGCTGGAGTTCGACGGCGAGCACTCCTACGAGGTCTGGATCACCCGCCACACCCTGGCCGTGACCCTGACCTCGCGCGGCCGGCTGCGCGAGGCGCGCGCGCTGCAGCAGGCCAACCTGGAACTGGGCCTGCGCCTGTTCGGCGAGGCCAGCACCAACACGGCTCTGACCTACGGCGAACTGGCCAGCCTGACCCAGGACCTGGGCGAGCTGGAAACCGCCGCGCGCCACTACCGGCGCGCCATGGCCATCGTCGCCGCCGCCCAGGGCGAGGACAACGCCACCTACATGCGCCTGCTCGGCAACCTGGGCACGCTGGAGGAGTGGCGCGGCGACACCGCGCGCGCCGGCGAGGCCTACCGCCGCGCCCTCGAGTTCCGGCGCCGCACCCTGGGCGAGGACCACAGCGGCACGCTCACCACCGCCGGCAACCTGGCGCGCCTGCTCATGCGCGCCGGCCGGCTCGACGAGGCCGGGCCGCTGGTGGCGCATGCGTTGCGGGTGCACTCGGCGCGCCTGGAGCAGGGAGCGCCGGCGCGCGTGTGGGCGCAGATGTCCTGGGCCGAGTGGCTGCTGCGCAGCGCCACGACGAGGCCCGGGCGATGCTGGAGGAGGTGGCTCCGCACCTGCCGGAGCTGGCGCCGTACTACACGCTGCGCCACCTGGAGCTGCAGGCCGAGCACGCCCGGGCGCGGGGACGCGTGGCCGAGGCGGCAGTGGCGTGGCGGCGCGCGGTGGAGATGGCGGAGGCCGAATACGGCCCGGATGCGTTCATGGTGGCGCGCCTGCGGGTGCCGCTGGCGGAGGCACTGCTGGCGGCCCGCCGCCTGGAACGGCTGGAGTCGCGCCTGCGCGCCGNGGCAGCACCGGCGCAGGCCGCGGAAGCGGCCTGAGCCCGCCGGCAAGCGGCCCGCAGGCCTGGCCCCCCAACGGGAGGCTGGGGGCCCGGGGTGCCGTCAGACTTCCAGCGAGGCCAGGTCGCCCTTGGTCTCCAGCCACGCCTTGCGGTCGGCCGCGCGCTTCTTGGCCAGCAGCATGTCCATCAGGGCGTGGGTCTGCTCCGGGTCGTCCACGGTCAGCTGCACCAGGCGGCGGGTGTCCGGGTGGATGGTGGATTCGCGCAGCTGCTGCGGGTTCATCTCGCCCAGGCCCTTGAAGCGGGTCACGCTGACCTGCCCCTTGATCTTCTCCCGCTCGATCTTCTCCAGCAGCAGGCGCTTCTCCTCCTCGTCCAGGGCGTAGAACACCTGCTTGCCCACGTCCACGCGGAACAGCGGCGGCATGGCCACGAACACGTGGCCGGCCCGCACCAGCGCCGGGAAGTGGCGCAGGAACAGCGCCGACAGCAGGGTGGCGATGTGCAGGCCGTCGGAGTCGGCGTCGGCCAGGATGATGATCTTGCCGTAGCGCAGGCCGGTCAGGTCGTCCTTGCCCGGATCACAGCCGATGGCCACGGCCAGGTCGTGCACCTCCTGCGAAGCCAGCACGCTGGAGGAGGCCACCTCCCAGGTGTTCAGGATCTTGCCGCGCAGCGGGAGGATGGCCTGGAAGTCCTTGTCGCGGGCCTGCTTGGCGCTGCCGCCGGCCGAGTCGCCCTCCACCAGGAACAGCTCGGTGCGCGACAGGTCCTGGCTGGTGCAGTCGGCCAGCTTGCCGGGCAGGGCCGGGCCCTGGGTCACCTTCTTGCGGACGACCTGCTTCTCGGTCTTCAGGCGCGCGGCGGCGCGCTCGATGGCGATCTGGGCGATGCGCTCGCCCATGTCCACGTGCTGGTTCAGCCACAGGCTGAAGGCGTCGTGCGCCGCGCCCTCGACGAAGGCGGCGGCCTGGCGCGAGCTCAGGCGCTCCTTGGTCTGGCCGCTGAACTGCGGGTCGGTCATCTTCAGCGAAAGCACGAAGGAGACCCGGTCCCACACGTCCTCGGGCGCCAGCTTCACGCCGCGCGGCAGCAGGTTGCGGAAGTCGCAGAACTCGCGCAGCGCGTCGGTCAGGCCCGTGCGCAGGCCGTTGACGTGGGTGCCGTGCTGCGGGGTGGGGATCAGGTTGACGTAGCTCTCCTGCACCAGCTCGCCTTCCGGCACCCAGGCCACCGCCCAGTCCACCGTCTCCTCCTCGCGCACCAGGGCGCCGACGAACAGCTCCGGCGGCAGCAGCTCGCGCCCGGCCAGCTCGCCGCGCAGGTAGTCGCGCAGGCCGTCCTCGAAGTGCCAGCGGTCGCGCTCGCCGGTGGCCTCGTCGAACAGGGTCACCACCAGGCCCGGGCACAGCACGGCCTTGGCGCGCAGCAGGTGGCGCAGGGCGCGCACATTGAACTTCGGCGAGTCGAAGTACTTCGGGTCCGGCCAGAAGCGCACGCGCGTGCCGGTGTTCTTCTTCCCGACCGTGCCCACCACCTCCAGCGGGGTGGCGCGGTCGCCGTCGCGGAAGGTGATGCGGTGCTCGGCGCCGTCGCGCTTGATGTGCACCTCCACCAGCTTCGACAGGGCGTTGACCACGCTCACGCCCACGCCGTGCAGGCCGCCGCTGAAGGTGTAGTTCCTGTTGCTGAACTTGCCGCCGGCGTGCAGGCGGGTGAGGATCAGCTCCACGCCGGGGATCTTCTCCTCCGGATGGATGTCCACCGGCATGCCGCGGCCGTCGTCGGCCACCTCGCAGCTGCCGTCCTTGTACAGGACCACGTCGATCTGGCGGGCGTGCCCGGCCAGCGCCTCGTCCACCGCGTTGTCGATCACCTCCTGCGCCAGGTGGTTCGGGCGCGAGGTGTCGGTGTACATGCCCGGGCGGCGCTTGACCGGGTCCAGGCCGGAGAGGACTTCGATGTCGGCGGCGTTGTAGCGGCTGCTCATTGAACCTTGGGGGTTGGGGATTCGCGGGTCCGGGCGCGGAAGTGTGCGGCCTGGCCCCGTTTTTTGCACGCCCGGGACCGTTCAGGGGGCGGTAGCGGGGGCGCGGTAAAGTAGGCACGTGGCGCGGCGGGCCTTCCGCCGCCGCGCGACCGCAGGGCGGGCCGGTCCCGCCGAGCCGAGGAGGTCCGCATGAAACGCATCCTGTTCTGGGGCATCGCCGCCGCCGTGGCCGCGGCNGCCATCCCGGTGCTGGCGCAGAACCGCCAGNGCCAGTCCGGTCCGCAGGCCGCGCCCCTGGCCGACCACAAGGCCCAGGAGCAGCGCGAGCGCGAGGAGGCGGCCGAGCGCGCCCGGCGCCGCGAGGCGGCGCGCGCCGGCCGGGACGCCCGCGCCAAGGGCCGGCCGCAGCGCGAGGAAGAGGAAGAGGACCGCCGCCGCCCGCCCGCCTGAGCGGGCGCGGCGCCCGGCGCGCGCGCCGGAAACGCGGTGTCCGCGCGCGCCGGCTTGGGGATGGGCGGGCCAGCCGGTAGACTATGGCTTTCCGGAGCACCGCCATGACTCCCCTGATCTTCGTTACCGGCGGCGTCGTGTCCTCCCTGGGCAAGGGCATCGCCGCCGCCTCGCTTGCGGCCATCCTCGAGGCCCGTGGCCTGCGGGTCACGATGATGAAGCTGGATCCCTACATCAACGTGGATCCGGGCACGATGAGTCCCTTCCAGCACGGCGAGGTGTACGTCACCGACGACGGCGCCGAGACCGACCTGGACCTGGGCCACTACGAGCGCTTCGTCCGCACCCGCCTCAGCCGCAAGAACTCCATCACCACCGGCCGGATCTACGAGACCGTGATCCGCAAGGAGCGCCGCGGCGACTACCTCGGCGCCACCGTGCAGGTGATTCCGCACATCACCGACGAGATCAAGCGCTGCATCGACGAGGCCACCCAGGGCTTCGACGTGGCCCTGGTCGAGATCGGCGGCACGGTGGGCGACATCGAGTCGCTGCCGTTCCTGGAGGCGATCCGCCAGATCCGCGCCGAGCGCGGCCCGGAGAAGGCGCTGTTCATGCACCTGACCCTGGTGCCGTACATCGCCGCCGCAGGCGAGCTGAAGACCAAGCCGACCCAGCACTCGGTCAAGGAGCTGCGCTCCATCGGCATCCAGCCGGACGTGCTGCTGTGCCGCTCGGAGCAGCCGCTTCCGGACGGCGAGCGGCGCAAGATCGCCCTGTTCACCAACGTCTCCGAGCGCGCGGTCATCTCGGTCAAGGACGTGGACGTGCTGTACAAGCTGCCGCTGGAGCTGCACGCCCAGGGCCTGGACGCGCTGGTGGTCGAGCGCCTGCGCCTGCCGGTGGCCGGCGCGGCCGACCTGTCCGAGTGGGAGGCGGCGGTGGACGCCACCCTGCACCCGGTGGACGAGGTCACCATCGCCGTGGTCGGCAAGTACGTGGACCACAAGGACGCGTACAAGTCGGTCGGCGAAGCGCTCAAGCACGGCGGCCTGCGCCAGCGCACCCGGGTCAACCTCAAGTGGGTCGAGTCGCAGGACGTCGAGCGCTACGGCACCGGCCTGCTGGAGGGCGTGGACGGCATCCTGGTGCCGGGCGGCTTCGGCGACCGCGGCTTCGAGGGCAAGGTCCTGACCTCGAAGTATGCCCGCGAGCACGGCGTGCCGTACTTCGGCATCTGCTACGGCATGCAGGCCGCGGTGGTGGACTACGCCCGCCACGTGGCCGGCCTGGAGGGCGCCAACAGCACCGAGAACGACAAGCAGTGCCCGCACCCGGTGATCGGCCTGATCACCGAGTGGCGCACCAGCACCGGCGAGATCGAGAAGCGCGACGAGAAGTCCGACCTGGGCGGCACCATGCGCCTGGGCCTGCAGGAGCAGCGGATCAAGCCGGGCACCCTGGCCCGCGAGCTGTACGGCAAGGACATCGTGGCCGAGCGCCACCGCCACCGCTACGAGTTCAACAACCGCTACCGCACCCAGCTGGAGGACGCCGGCCTGGTGATCTCGGCCAAGTCGCTGGACGACACCCTGGTGGAGATGGTCGAGCTGCCGCGCCAGGTGCATCCCTGGTTCCTGGCCTGCCAGGCGCATCCGGAGTTCCTGTCCACCCCGCGCGAGGGCCACCCGCTGTTCATCGGCTTCATCCGCGCCGCGCGCGAGAAGAAGGCCGGCGGCAAGCTGCTGAAGGAGGCACGCGCATGAAGCTGTGCGGATTCGAGGTCGGCCTGGACCGGCCGCTGTTCCTGATCGCCGGCCCCTGCGTGATCGAATCGCTGCAGCTGCAGCTGGACACCGCCGGCCGGCTGAAGGAGATCACTTCGCGGCTGGGCATGAACTTCATCTTCAAGTCCAGCTTCGACAAGGCCAACCGCACCAGCGCCAGCAGTTTCCGCGGCCCGGGCCTGGAGGAGGGCCTGAAGGTGCTGGCCGAGGTCAAGCGCCAGATCGGCGTGCCGGTGCTGACCGACGTGCACGAGTACACCCCCATCGAGGAAGTGGCCGCGGTGGTGGACGTGCTGCAGACCCCGGCCTTCCTGGTGCGCCAGACCGATTTCATCCGCCGGGTGTGCTCGGCCGGCAGGCCGGTGAACATCAAGAAGGGCCAGTTCCTCTCCCCGTGGGAGATGAAGCCGGTGGTGGAGAAGGCCAAGTCCACCGGCAACCAGGACATCCTGGTCTGCGAGCGCGGGGCGTCCTTCGGCTACAACAACCTGGTCAGCGACATGCGCTCGCTGGCGGTGATGCGCGACACCGGCTGCCCGGTGGTGTTCGACGCCACCCACTCGGTGCAGTTGCCCGGCGGCCAGGGCACCAGCTCCGGCGGCCAGCGCGAGTTCGTGCCGGTGCTGGCGCGCGCGGCGGTGGCCGTGGGCATCTCCGGCCTGTTCGCCGAGACCCACCCGGACCCGGCCAGGGCCCTGTCCGACGGCCCCAACGCCTGGCCGCTGGACCGCATGGAAGGCCTGCTGGAGACCCTGCTGGAGCTGGACGCGGTGACCAAGCGCCACGGCTTCGCCGAGCAGTCCCTGTAGCAGGGCCGTGGTTGCACCGGCAACCGGCGCGCGCCGCCGGGTGCCGGCGTCGCGGCGGCCGGGCGCGGCATGGGGCGGCATGGGGCGGCATGGGCC
>Ga0065720_1003265_pt1 | contig 46922 bp, 33 predicted proteins | sample Thericmetagenome_FD_59107 | JGI IMG/M metagenome (GOLD analysis project Ga0065720, IMG submission 59107) | Thermophilic microbial communities from the Joint Bioenergy Institute, California, USA of rice/straw/compost enrichment - eDNA_2 v2... | ecosystem: Engineered > Solid waste > Grass >... | reverse complement strand
GGAAAGACCAAAACCACTTTTACTTCAAACTCGTTGATGTAATTGAGGATCTGAAGCAAAAAGATGATTTTCATCAATCTTGGCTGACTCAAACAATCATGGAAGGTGTCTTTAAGTATGTTGAAAACAATATTCAAGGGAAAAGCTTACGTAAGAGCAAAAATAATCGAACTGTGGACAATCCAAAAATCAGCACTTCCAAAGAGATATATCAAGCATTCTTTCCTCAACCAGGAGAGGATGTAACTACATGCTTCTATAAAAAAATCACTTATCAAATGCTGATGTATTTTCTTTCTCCTGAAGTCTTTTCCAAATGGGTCCAAGAGAAGTGTCAATCCACTGAAGAGAACAAGAATTTCCTTATAAATAACTTAGACGAAATAAGAAAGGTGTTCCAAGACCCTATAAATGTCAAAGTCACCTTCAGAAATCCTGAATCAGATGTTAGCCAGCCATAGTGTGTTGATAATTCTTAATTTACTTTTCTTTATTTTATATCCTACGCGTACTGCAACCCTTGTATTTTAGTAATTGAATCCTAAAATAAATTTATTGTCCAAAATGCAAAAATCCTTTTCTTGTATCATTTCAAGATTCAGACACAGATATGATCTTGTCTATCATAAGAAATACCATCGAAGATACTATTCTCATATGAATATCGACGACCAGGTCGCCTTCTTCAAACTCTCCTTCAAATCAAAGCAACTTAAATCCCTTCATAGTCTCCACCTCAATTTCAGCCCTGACCCAGGGCCATCCCTTTTCCTCCATTCAATCAAGCACCTCCGAAAATCCATTAGCGCCATTAATCTCTCCTCACTCAGTCGATATAGCAAGAATAATATTCTCAAAAGACTATTTCACACAAATCTGGTCAAACTTAAATTCGATATCACAGAGATCAACCTAAAATGGATGCCATATTGCCTCAAGAAACTCACCTATCTCTATATCGATTTCCCCACAATCACATTCAAGCAGTTCTATGACCCTCTATTTTACATCATAAAGCAACTGTATAAGAACAAGTTTGGAAACAAGGTCCTGGTCAAAACCAGAGGCCTCCGATATGATAAGAACTTTTCCTCCAAGTTCATTAACGCCTCTATTAGAAATAAGAGAAAAGTCATTTTTATCATGAACATATACATGCTCTATCTTGATGCAGTCTCCGAATTCCGTGCGCTCAAGGACTCTCTCAGTCTTATTTGTGAGTTCCCCTTCCTAAATGATTCTTTTTTCGCTAATGCAGATCTGGGGCAGATATCAAGCCTCAGGCTGGAGCCGTCTGAGCTAAGAAACCCAGCCAAGGACCTGGAATATTTCTCTTCAATTTCGTTGTTGACTAATTTGGTCAACTTGAAGATAATTTTGAAATCAGGTGATACTAAATCTCTCTTTGATAAAATAAGACTACCCAAGACAATTAAATTCCTGGATATTGACCTCAATGATCTTAGCCAGGAGAAATATAAGTTCCATTACGAGCTCGAAGAGATCATAGGAAACAATGGCAGGAAGAGCAGGGCTTGCAATTTAATTGACAAACAGCCCCATTTTATGAGCCTCATCCATGAAATCGAGAACTTGCCTAATCTCTTGGACCTGAAATTAACCATAGCCTCGCAATCTTCAAGACATCATATCTACATATTATTTTTCTATGCTCTGACTAAAAGGTTAAAACTCCTGGACTCGCTCCATATTGGCCTTCGTTACTCTGACTTGTACTCACACAGTCTGATTTTGTGTGATTTTAATGTCCCAGTGATGTTCGAACTTGCTCCTAAACTGAGAGAAGCCAAGAGATTATTGCTTTATATGCCCTTGATAAGTTATCAGGGCTGTGAGCCAGCTGGCCCTGAATTTTGTATTGAAGAATTTGAGACCAGAGGAGATCTTTACACTCAAAAAGAGAGTTTGGTAGGCTCTATTCATTTCTTCTGTCGGCTTTCACTATCAAAAATTAGAGTTCTCAAAGGTTTTCCTTTGATTTCGGCAGTGTGTCTTGATATTATAGCCCACAAGAGGAGCTTCCTAAGAGCCCAGACCCTTCAGCTTTCTGCTAATAGAATGGCTGATGGTGATGAGGCCCAAATACTGAAGTTGGTAAACGGTCTGCAGAGAAAGATATATTTAACTTGTTTTGATCTGGAAGCAGGGTATATGACATATGGTCCAGATTTCCCTGAGCAGATTACTGCAGCATGCCAAAGATGCAGCCACATAAAACTTTTTAATCTCAAAGTGGGAAATTTCCATATGAATAGTTTTTGGTAAAGAAAAAGAAATACTTAATAGTTTACACCTTATGTCAAAGCAGAAGCGTATAAACAAGAAAGTGCTTATTATCTTCTAAAGATAAATACTTAGGTAATTAAATCAGCATAGTTCATAAAGATAAATAAACAGAGAAATTTAATCATGAAGTCAATAACGAAAAACTCAAGTTAAGACTGTTGAATGGAATTCCAAATCCTTGATATCTTTGAAAGGCAATCTTCACGCCCTTCCACTCCTGAGTGTTCATGAAACAGATATTTCTTATGTTCGAAATCTTGGTTTATGGTGATTGGGTGCCTCAAAGACCTTGATGATCTTATCTCTATTTATGATCAGGAATTTCTTGTTGTCTTCACTACTGAAACAGTCATCCTTGATCCATTCCAAAAAGCAGTTAGTCTTGAGGAAATAAAGTAGACATTCATGTAAGACTCCTTTAATGAATTTCAGACGATTATCATCATTGTCTTGAACAAAGAAAACCTCGACAATCTTCTTGTTACTTCCAACTTTTGCATTATCTGCGGATTTGTTATTCTTAGTCATATAAGCCACTTTTCCTTGAATGTTTTTTCTGACATACTCAAAAATTTCTTCTTTTAATTTGTCTGAGGACTCTTCCATGATATTAAAATGTTCCTTGAGTTCTTTCAATTGTCTCTCAAAATGAGACTTAAAGCCTGGATCTTGGTCTTTTTTCAAGAGAAATCTCGCAAATCCACGGGTTATAGACCCCTTATAATTTTGACTCATTGAGATCCTTTTGCCTTTAGATTTTGTTGTTGGGGAAGATAATCCAGTTGGCGATTGGGCTTCTGAAGCTTGAGTTGAGGGGGTAACAACGGCTTTGTCTTTGTCGCTACTTTGTACTTGCTTGCGAATAACTTCCTCTGTTTCCAGAGAATCGGTTGTTGAGTTTTCGTTATGCCGTCTCTTGGCTAGATAAGTTATGATCTTTTGTTGCTTTTTAGCTATCAATTGATCCAGGTTGATTCTCTGGGCTTGCAGTTGGTAAAGTTCAGCTTGTTGGTCTCTTATGTATTCATCTTCCTGAGAAAGATTAGAAAGAATAGAAAGATTGAACAGATCTTGGACCAATTGTTTGCCAGCCAGATTTTGAAGTGAATTCTGGGAGTTTTTTTGGGTGGGAGCTGGAAGGTTTTCTATGGGGAACATAGAAGCAATCATTTTACTTATCAAAAGGAAATTTGTATTTTGTGGAGGTTGAGTGTGAAAGTATTTTTATTATTTATTAGCACAGAAGCTCTGTATTTATATCTAAATAAGTAGAACAATTCTGTTGAGCAATTTTTTTTCTCATCCCAAATTCTACCTTTTACAGAGAAGTAATACCTTCAATATAGGTAGGGATATCATTGATTTTATTGTATGATTTAGAATCGATAGTGTGACAGTTTTATCATCTTTTTCGAAGTCTCTTAGAAATTGAAATATTAGAATACTAGTATTCCATAGGAACAGCACGAGTGTAGTGTATAGAATTTCAAAAAAAATATTCGGAAAAAATTTCGCGATTGAAGGGAGATCAGATGTAGACCTCACATTTTCGGAAATAGATTCACTGCCAAATTCAGGTTTAAAAGTATATCAAACTTTATAATAATTAATTGAACTTGAAAATTTAAGTCGACATTAGTGTATTCAGCAAGATAAGATCCTTAAATTTCATCCAATACTAGCTTCCTCTATTTATGGTATAAGCTTAGAAGAGCTAGAGACTGATCAGAGGAACTTCACCCCGAAGTGTTTTGTAGGATAAAACTTTAGTTATAAAACGATTCCTCATTAAAGACTATATGACTCTACCTTTGTTGAGATATTCAGGGTGAAAGATATTACTTTAGACAATTTTTATGGTGAAATGATATTCTAAAATTCTGTAAACAGGAAATAGACCTTTGTTAGTTCATCTCGCAATGAAACCAAGCTCTAACTTTCAGATAATTTTCTATTTTTTTGAAAAGATTATAAATCATGGGTCAATTACATAATTAAAATATGAATATAGAGAAAATTAGCAAAATGCTCACTAATAAAGCTTTAACAGCAGTTGAGATCCAATGTAGTCCTAATTGAACGACACACTAACCTTTACATTTCTGATTTTATTTATTGTTAGGCTTGGGCCGATTAATTCATTAAATAAAACTTGGAAATTATTGGGGAAAAAAATCCTACCCAATTCGAGAACTTGTTTAATAATTCCTACCTGATATTTTCATAAAGGAGAAGAAAAGGAAATTTATGAAGATAAGGAATGATACAGTGAATATTATAATCAAAATCTCAGGATAATTCCTATATTATGGGTAGACTTGTAAAAACAATTTAGTCTCTTTATTCCTCCTCTTCCTCAGCTTCTAACAGATAAATACCGTTAATGAAACCTGGGCTTATAATTCTGCGGGTCCTTAAAGACTTTAATGATTTCTTCGATATTATTAGCAAGAAAGACTTTATTCTCAGTAGTACTGTGACAATCTTCATTCAGCCATTTCTCAAAATAACTTGAAGTCAGGAAATAAATCAGCAATTTATGTGAGACTTTCTTCTGAAGAACAACTATGGGTTCATCTAAGCGGCTGGGGAAGAACACGGTCTGAATCTGCTTATTAGATCCCACTTTAGCATTATCTGCAGATCTATCATTCTTTGTTTGATAAGCAATTTTTCCCTGAATATTATCCCTAATATACTTCGTCACCAGCTGTTTTAGCTTTTCAGACTCTTCGTTTTCGAGTTCTTGATAATCCTTCTTAATTTCGTTGATATTCGAAATCATAAAGTTTATTACTTCCGTGTCATTTTCCTTCAGGCGACTGACCACCCAACGAGCAAATCCCCTGGTTATTGAGCCCTTGTAGTTTTGAGACATGGAAATACGCTTCTTAGAGTCGTTTTTCTCCCTGTCACTGTCAGGACTACCTTGAGGGTGAGTAGAATGGGTGGGTTCTAGATTTTTGGTCACAGATTCGAGAGAATTTGGGCTGGAAGGGTCCAGTTCTTGTGCGAGGACAATCTTCTTCATTGTGATCTCATAGTCTCCAGTCTGAAGACTGTCTAACTGTTTTATTTTTCGCTTGCCAAGTTCCTGTGTAGGAGCAGGCAGTGGAAGGTCATACTTCAAGATACTAGCTAATTTCATCCTCTTCTGGTTGATCATCCTCTCGAGATGGTCTTTCTGTATGAGAAGTTGGTAAAGCTCTTGCTTTTCAAGCTCGAACAATTGAAGGTCAAAGTTAGAATAGGTGAATGAGTTGATATTGACAGTAGGTAAGCGTTCAGGTTCTATGCTTTCTTCTCTCTGATCTTTTTCCTCGACCTTTATATTAGGGGTGACAGGTGAAGGATGATTTTGAGTTGGAAGTGTTGAGGAGCTGGGTAAGTAGCTGTTCATGTTTTCTCAGTTAAAATTTTGTTTATTAAGCCTTCTCAATTAGTACTTAAATAGGTCGATTATGTCTACTTGTTTTAGAAACAGTCAGATTCATTATCTCAATATTTCCATTCACTAACCTCAGCAAGGTCAGGCTGCTCTGAACATGTAATAGACTGTATATTTTATTATTCGAGGGAGAGTTTAGTTTATCTCTCTCTGTGTGGATGCTTTCCTCTGCTCCCAAGAGCTAGAACCTTGTCTTGGGTGAATAAATTTGGGTCAATCCGATGAGATCAATTTATCGGTATCAAACACAAAAAGTATCTGAATCTGTTCTGATCTAATATGATCTAATGGCCAAGAACACTTGAAACTAGCCATCCTGCATCCCGACAATGATTTATATTCCCTGAGAGCTGAATGGAGTTATCCAGGTTGTATTTGTAACATAATGTATGAATTTTCAGGGGAAAAAAAAGTCTGATCATTCCTCAGTCCTTATGAAGAAAAGATAAGTTCTAGCAAAGAATAGTGAGAGGGGACTGGTCTCCTTCTGACTTCCTTGATTCTTAATTTTTCTTATTTAACTATAACTTTTTCATTTTAGTTGGCAAGTAAGTATACCAAGAGCCCTCCCGACAGCTCATTTCCCATATGCCTGTAATGGCATCCTTATGAGTAAGATTATACCCGCCAAGGTAGAGTATTTTTTCTCTTCGCTAAGCAAAGAGATCCTGCTTTTACTGTAAAAAAAAGAATCAGGATTCTAGGCACAACAAGGCAAGATCTGAGCCTTCTTAGCTTGAAAAAGTGAACGGAAGGATGATCTGAATCCTCTGGAATACCAGGCATGCAGCAAGCAATTCTCACGAATTGCTTCAATTGCTTAAGATAGTACATTCCGGACTATTCTCAATCCATATGCATTATTATTCCGTAATTTCTGCTGAACCAGTATGCCCTGGATCATTGTACAACTTCGAAGAAGAGAAAACGCTAATGATGAGTGGGCCTCGAGCTAGAGACTATGATGATTAGTTCGAAGTTTTATCCGTTTACAAAAATAGAGTCCATGTAGCGGCCTTAAAGATCTACAAAGGCTGCCAACATCATCCATCAAAATAACTATAAACAAGTTCCGTAGCAGGATTGCCCAGAAGCTTTTTCTTCCAATTGAGCAAATTTTCTTAGTAGCATAGGATTCAAGCCCCTGTTCAATTCTCGCAGCTTATGCAGGAAAAATCTGGAAAGTGGTCAATCCAGGAAGGACCAAAGCCTATTTTCTGAAGGAAAAGTAGACAATGGGTGCTCTGTGTCCAGTTAATAATTCAGATAATTTCTTTCCAAAATAATTATAAATCTGAAAACTAGGCCTATGAAAATAGCCAGATAGCTTCAATTGAGTCAATATCAGATCCAGCTGATTAAGAAGAATTCATTCTATCGAAAATCTAAGACAATCCCCCCAGGGTCCATGAAATCTGTTCTAGGGGCCCAAGTTTGTTCAACAATATAAAAAGAATCCTTGACACAACCAAGTTGTATCTCTAGAGACCTGAAAGTTAGTAATATTAGAATACATGCGAAAGCTAAAGAAGGAAGCTTATGAACACAAACAGCATATTACAGGCCAAAATCAATTTTCGTACCAAAGTTAAACAAACAGAAATACATTAAACAAGGCGTAGTGTTAACTTCATTAAAGTGTCAATGAATTTGCTGTACTAGGTGAGGGTCTATCATAAACGCTCATCTGATCAATCATTTTCTGTTTTTCATATTGATCTCTTCTGAGCTCCTCTTTCGAAATCATTACTAACAAAATTCCGGCTGCTTGAACGGAAATGATAATTGAAATGGCAATATCACACTCCCTGAGTGTTTGCTCAGTAATAACAGAACAAATTAAGAGAGGAAGAGCCACCCCTATTGCCTGATTTATAAGGAAGTAAAGTCCACAGGAAATATACTCTGGAACTGGGAATGCAACCTCAGCTAAAATCCCATAGGAAAGTGGCAATACAGGAACCATCATAGCAATATACCCAATGATGAGTCCTTTGATAGCCAGCACATTCAAGGAATCTGCAATGAGAATTAACACACAGAGGATCAGAAGGCTTATTGACGAAACGAAGACAAGACAAAGCTTGAACATCTTCCTTTTATTTACCAAATTTCCAATAAGCAATGAGGGTATTATTCCACAAACAACTCCTATTGTACAAGAGGCTCCAATCTCATCATTTGACAGAGTAAAAGGCTTGATTAGAGGTTCTACAATGCTGATAAAGTTTAGGAATGATCCAAACAGGATAGCTGTTCCAAGAAGCATGACCAAGAAATTCTTATTCTTCCACATAGACTCAAAAGACTCTTTAAAGTTCATCTGAACCGACTCAGCAGCATGGCTGGGAGGGGTCTCTGGTCTCTCCTTGAACAGAGCCAGAACCAAGATAAATATCACACTACCACCTATGGCCATAGAGATCATCATCTGATTGATTTCCTCCACAGCCTTTTCTGCAATTGCAGAGTCAGAAATAAAGAACTTGGGCAGGAAAAACCCACAAGCTAGTCCCAAGTTGTTCAGCTGAGTCATCACAGTCGTTGCAAGGGGTCTTTCTGAGGCTGCAAACCAAGTAGTTGAGATCTTCCCTAAGTTTGTGGAAAATATACTCATGGCCAATCCTCCAAGAGACTGGCCAAGCAAAATGTATAGGAAGTCAATATTACTCAGGACTCGTATCCAGAGGCCAATCATGATCAAACCGCTTGCAAAAAGAAATGCGATTCTCAGACCAAATTTTCCCACAATAAAGGAGCCTAGGATGACTGAAGGGAAATAAGCAAGGTTGAAGACCAACACTGAAGAAAAATTCACAAAAGAGAGGTTTTCCCCATAAAGGTCTACCAGGAGGGTCTGTAGACTGAGAAAGCAGGTAGCCATCATTATACCCATGATGGAACATAGACTACATAGCACAAGGATGACGAATCGATAATTGTATGTCTTGTATTTAATAGGAGTAACCTTAGCTATGTCCTGGTATTCAATATCTGGTTGGTGATCGAATATGTAGTTGATCTCAGACATCTTAAGAGCACGAATTAATTTATTTGTTGGAAAATTCGTCTCTGAAATAGGCCTAATATCCTATAAACTAGCAATTCAGTGAGCTTTTAATTCAGAAATTAGAAATTCACTCCTTACAGCCAACTCCACTCCTTAGAATTAGCTGTTCTTCTCTTAAATTCTATGTTTTAGGGGATTTACACTTAAATAAGAATTCAGATTTGCAAAATCAAACAATTCTTTGAGTTCTCCTCTGCCTTAAAGGAGCTTGATACATTTGTAGCAGATTCGACATAAAGAAGCTCCTAACAATGAACTAGCCATAACCTAGAGTATTCCACCAGACTTCTTTTGCTCCAATTAACTTATACACAGAAAATTGTATAACTCCTTCCTTTTAGCAATCAAAGAGCACTTAGCATCATAATAACTGCTCTTTAGTTGCGGAATGTCCGTACTTCAAAGATGCTGCCCTGAATTCAGCTAGCCATAAGGCTGGAGCAAGCTAAAGTTAAATGAGTTAATAAGAATGAATATTTCATCAAGATGGCTGTGCGCTTTTATAAACCAGAAATCTTTAAATAAAGAAGCAAAGAAAGATAAGGTGCATTACTCTCCGATCAGTCACCCTCTAAATTTGGCCCAAAATATTTGGGATCACAATCCTCTGGCTTTGTTGATTCTTAAAATAAAAATAAATTAGGAACATGGAGAAAAAATCGTCCCAAGATCTCCTTAATACAAGTCTAACAAAACATCTAGTAGAAGGTGCAAAAGAGATAGAGCTAAACACTTACAATACCAAGGATCTCGAGGCAGAGACCCGTCCTAAGAGCTACACAGGGATAAAAAAGTTCTTTAGAAGCAAAACACTCAAAGATTCAAGGGCATTTAAGAAGGCCAAGCAGGCTGAGTCTGTCTTTAGCAAAATTCAAATATTTCCCCTGTTTAAATACACAGAATTGTCCAAAATCTCAATGACTTACCATTTTTACTTCGAATTGTACAAGATTGTCATCGATATCCTCTCTCTCCTGATGATCTTTATCGGATTTGAGTCATATTTCCTGAAACTCTTCTTTGGCAAGAATGATCTGAAAACATTTTCACTCGAGGACCTTTTCTATATAACCAAGGTGCCAATAGTTGGTATGGTTAGCTATTTCTTTCTGAATGCCTTTCTGATCAGAAAACTCAGAACTCGCAGGGAAAAGGAGATGGTTAACGACAGTACGCTATATATGCATAGCTGGAGCGAAGATAAATTTTCCTTGCTCTTTGAAAACATTCCTAAAGATGTCTCAAAGGAAGAACTCAAAATCACTATAAATAATAAACTGGTTGAACTAAAAGAAGAGGGGAAGGTCCAAGAGATCATCTTTTTGCAGGATTGCGAGGCATATGTCAAGGCGAAACAAAAACTAAAAGCAGTCATAGATAAATTAGAAGCCAAAGGGCATCTAGATCTCGATATGGTCTTCGAAGGGAATAAAACTAAACATATTGTAAAGAGAGAAGATATAGAAGCTAGGATTAAGCAGCTCGAAGACCAAGCAAGAAAGTATAAATTCTATCACGGAAAAGCAATCATTATTTTTGAAACTGTGAGTGCCAGGAATGCTGCTTATCAATTTTACCGAGAGCCCTCTTTGATCCGTTCCCTATTGTTCAAGCTCAAGAAACCCCAAAACTATATCAGGAACCAATTAGTCTATTGTACACCTGCCCCAGAGCCCAAGGACATCTTTTACGAAAACTTACATTATTCTGAGAGAGATCGCTTTTCCAGGAATTTTGTGGCTTGGGGGTTCAGTGGGATCTTTATAGGGCTTGGACTCGTTTTAGCTTATATTATCATTGGAATTTCCTTCTGCGTAGATAATGCAGAGACAAAAGAGGTTTTGCCTGCTGCGTGTACAAGCCATGAGGAAATGCTTCGTGATACAGGAGTCGTGAGCTGGTTGAAATTATTGCCGTACTTTGGAAGTATCATGACCCTGATCATCGGTGGAATTCTGGAGCGTATATATAAGGCCTTTAATAATTTCAGGATCCATAGAAGTGAAAGTTCTAAGCAAGCGAGCTATATTAATTACATTATTATCATCACCTTCTTTAACTATGTGGTGGTGTTCATGTTCCCTTTGCTTAACTTTGGGGCTGAGGCTATGCTTGGACAGGTCTTTATCACTCTGAACTTTTACTTCTTGAAAAGAGGTGTTTTCAACAAGATTATCCGAGTCGACTGGAGGAGAAAATACCTCAGGGATCAGCTAGAAAAGGATGCAAATATGCCAAATCAGCTAAGCGAAAGTGAAATAAAGAAACTTTATAAAAAAGCGAATTTTGACTTTATGGCTGGGCTCAATGAATTACTGCCTATTATCTTTATTGTTATAGCCTTCTTCCCCTTCCACCCTTTTTCAATTTTGCCTGTGGGGATGGCCATTCTATATGGGCTTGCTTGGTTTGATAAATATGTCATACTCAAGTACACAAAGCCTTTTAAGCTAAAGTCATATGACTATGGGATGAACTTCCATAAGGTCCTGGCCTGGGACTATTCAGTATATTTCCTACCCTTGATTATTTTCCAATATAGTTTTGGTGTGAAGAATTTAGAGCTTGAGGTCTGGGAAATTGTAGTTGCCTTGACTAAGGGTGACTTATATACAATATCTACTATAGCGCCATTGATTATATGGTTGTCGAGCTTTTTCTTTGGGAGGTCGGACCTTGGAGATAAAATTAAAATGAAATTTGACAAGGAAAATGCGCACGTTAAATATGAGACTGTGTGCAGCCAATTTGAAAATACTTATAAGAAAGAATATCCTTTTGGATCTGTTGCAATCTAAGTGAGTACTAAAGCTTGACTAAACCATCTCTTATTTTCATTGTATTTTAGTTTGTTAATTATGGATTAACATATTTGGGATCCTACATATTCAAAATCAAATTGCATACAATCTTTACTCTATCACATATCTACAAGACAAGATTGGCAATTTTGTTACTTCTTTTTTCCAAAAGTTAATTATGATTTCTCTTATGGTTTTGTCTTTTATTGATATCTCCAAGCTCTATTAAAGCTCCCTCATTCAAAGATTGTTAAGAGAACTTCGAGGATCAATAGGACCAGTCCCTCAGGATTTAGAACGATTTCATCTGTTGGATACCATTTTCTTCAAGGATTTTTTTCAGTTCGCCGCTTCTCTCCAAACTGGTGAGGTTATCACATCCCCCGATACTCTTTTTTCCAATGAAAATATTGGGGAAGGTGCTTATTCCACTCATTTCTCTTAGCTGTTTGCTTTGCTCGGGTGTTAAGGGAATCTCGTCACATTCCACATAATCATAATTTATTTTGTGCTTGTCAAGTATCCACTTGGCTCGGTCACAATAAGGGCAATAAGTCTTAGAAAACATAAAGACCTTCCCATGCTGGAGCATAGACTTGAGGTCTTTGGCTATTGTCGTCAACTTCATGAAAATAAAATATATTCAATTATTTATCAGAAAATTCGAAAAGTTTGGAAATACAGACAAGAAATATCTATTTCGTCATGTTTCACAAAAGTATTGAAAAAAACAAGACATCTACGAATAATTTACTAACAAATAAACTCCTCTCCATAATTATATTCTCTGGCTATCAAAGTTTTTATTTATTTGTTAATTCTCTGGTATAATTATCCTTAGGGAATCAAGAGGCTCCTCCACCCCAGAAGGAGAGCCCTTTTTATCTTCCACAAAAATTGTGAATTGCCAGTCTTTATTGGCATGCTCTATTTTTAGCTTGTTATTTTTCCCTTCTGGGCCAATCAGCTGAGCTAAAAAGCAAGCACTTATGAGTTTTAGTTCTATACAATTAATATGTCTCAGAGTCTTCTCATCAATCTGGTCCAGGAAATCCTCTTTAGTCACTGTAGAAAATCTATCGATTTCGAACTCCTTGCACAAAACTGTCACTTCATAGACAAGATCCTCTCGTTTCATTGTGATAATTTTAGCAGCCCTTGGACTGGTTGCTTCTGCATAGCTCAGAATCTTATATATTGCTTGTGCCAATTTCTCGTGGTCAGTGGTGATCTTGATATCACTGGCAATATCTTCATTTTCCAAGGCTACATTAGTATCTTCAAATTGTTCCCTATATCTACACAGAGCGTTTTTTATAGTTTCTACAATGTCTTTTGTCTCAAGGTTTAGTCCCAGCTTATTATTCAAGATTTTGGAGAACTCGAGCAAGCTCTGAATCTTGCATTCCAACAATAATCCCTTTTAGAAATAACAGAAAGGACTCTCCTTGTGGCAGGAAGGTCAATATTTCTATTATTTCTAATAGAGTTCACTATTGAGATGATTTCTCTGATTGAGGTCTTTAAGGTTTGTAACAAGGGATCTATTGCTCTAATGCTAGAAACTCGGCTAATTTCGCCATTCCCCTGCATAGACATTGTCCTCATGAGAAGTGTAAACATGGGTTCATTGAACATAGTGTTTATGAGGACCTTTACTTCCAGTCTTTTCTTCTCACCAATTTCATTTCTCATCTCAGCCTGGTAACCAAAATAATGCTCATGAACTGGAGAAACCTCCTTTAATCTTTGAAAATAATGTACGAGTTCGTCCCAGTTTCTCCAAACAAGGGACTGGAGTTCATTCAAACTTTTTGCAATAAGAAGCTTTGAAATAATATTGTTCGGCCTGGGGATGATACTATTCGTTGAGCAGAAAGTCACCTCATTGCCTTTGGACCCTAGATGATTCCCAGGCTCCAGAAAGTAAATGTCGCTCTCTTTAAATATTTTATTAAAGGTGAGCTCAATATCACCCTCGTAATTCAAAAGTGAGAAAAAAGCAGGGTTAGCAAACTTCACTTTCTTCTTTTGATCGATTATAGCAAATCCTTCAGGGAATGACCCGAATATGCTCTTGTTTGTCTCGTAGGATTCCTTGTTCAGCTGGAAATATTTTTCATTCTTAGTGTAGGCATAGTAAGATTGGAATACAATAAAAACAAAAACCAGAATACACCTCAGAATGGTCAGCAGAAGATCATTTTCAGAATCGTCGTCTTTGTTCATTGAGTACAACTCAATACTAGCGTAGGCATATAGACCAGATAAGACTAAGCAGGAAACAATCCAATTGAGTAAAAATTGTGATAGAATAATTGCCAGAGTTAGGAAATCGAGGATTCGGGACCCAACAAGGTGAGTTGCCCTCGTATTCAAGTAAACGTTGTGGTCGATTATTAGAGCTAGTAAAAAGATAAGGAATATAATAGAGTCTAGTGCGATAGATAGTTTGTTGGAGTGTTTCAAATTCTTCTTAGAGATAAAAGCCTTTATACTGAGAAAAACAATGATGAGTGGGTATGTGAAGTGGGTGCGCCAGGTTGTTGAGCACTCTTGCTTTATTTTGCTAGATGTGGACTCTAAAACTGTGACAAGGTATAAAACAGCTAAAATAAAGACTGTAAACACTTTGTTTTCGTGCCAAGAAGTTATCATAAACCCGTTGTAATCCACCCTGGGCTGGTTAAGTCGATAGGGTTCTCGCTTGTCCATTTGAGAGAAGATCTCAATCCGAGCAGCCGTAAATAATTTTGATCTGGGGATTACTGACTCAATCTTTTATCCTCAATCTAATTGGCTTTTAACTAAAATAGTTACTGGATTTTATAACATTCAATTCGAGGTCTTGGTTTCCTTTCTAAATGAAGTCTTTTTTCAATCCACACTCTATTTCAACCTCTCCAAAGCCCATTCCTCTCTAGCCATCAGAACCTTTATCTACAATCAATCCATCTTATCTCTCTTAGACTCAATGCTCCCTAAGATTGATGAAATATTATTTTGGCTCATACAGCTGATGGTTTTAGTTTTAGATCCAGACTTTGGCCTTTCTAAGGAAGTGTTTGCAGAGTCTGCTTCTCGAAATAATCAGGAACATGTTAGATTCATGAGTCTACTGATTAAGACTGAGAATTCTTATTCATGGGATAAAGTCATTATAGTTTGTGATCCCTCGATTATGTATCTGATCCTCTAACTTAGCACAATAATCATAGGAACTGCTGAAATTCAGAGAATCAAACTTATTTAAATAGAATAAATTGGAATTCACTAAAATATCATAGATCTCTCTCTAACCTCTTATATTTCAGGCATTAAGTGGCTATTTCAGGTCTTATTATGTTTCTGTTGAAGCTGCTGAATGGGCTTTTTTGTGTTCATTGAAAGTAATGTTTCTGATTGTCACTCCATCATATCTTGGCTGAACTTTTCCCTATTATAAGAGATCCTTGTTAAAAGAATCACAATCCTAGAGCAATTGCTGATATAGGTTTTTTACTTGAATATTTTTCTTCTGAAGAATGGCGAATGCCAAGATTCATAATAAATTCCCCAGGTAAATAGTAATTTGAATGTTACTCCTTCTTTGACTGAGATATAGTCTTTGGATAAGCTAAATGATCGACCCTTATCCAACAAATAATGCCATCTTTTTTAATCAATATCCATACATTGGTGATCTCGTAATTCCCTCCTGTTTAACTTAAAATTTTAGTTTCCATTTTTTTTCCAGACCCATATAGCACATGCTAAAGGGAATATTTTTTGGATATGCCAAGCCGGAACAGAAACCTCTTTTGCTGAAGAAATTTTTTCTTTTCCCACAAGCCATATATTTTGAAACTTCAAAAGGAAAAAGTTCTATACCAAGCCCATGATTTTATGTGCAATGGCACGAACTATACCTTTCATATGCATAGGCCATAGAGGACAAATTATAACAAGGTTTGAGTTTTCCAAATATGGTAATTTCACTTTCATTGAGAGTTATCCAAACTCAGCAGCAATTAATATTTGTACTTTTTGAAAATAATAGCGGTTCATTAGAGTGTCTGATTTGAATGCCAAAGAACCAGCTAGTAAAAGGACTTGAAAGAAAGGCTCTGCATGATTTAGGTCGAAATAAAATAATTAATAAATTTCAGTATATGATCAAGCCAAGAACTTCTTGTCTCTACAAAGACCCAAGATTAAGCGTCAAGGGTTTAAAAACCCTTATTCTAAGAAGTTAATTACAAACGCAGAGTGCATTTTCACACTAATTTTGTGAATACAGACTTATCCCAAGCTCCGTGTAGGTGGTCTTTACTAGAAACATTTTCTGCTTTTAGAGTTTTTGTGACAATTAGTGAAGAAAGCCTGTTCATGAAAAATGCCTCCAATATAACATTTCGAGGGTGTCCTGATACAAAACTCGTTGAGTTTATCATAAGACCCTTTAGATACAGTGAGTTGGCTTAAACTTACAGGCAACAAAGTTTTTCTGAGTTAATATTTGACATTTATTCTTAGAATTTTAGAGACAATATAATTCTGATGATAGGACTTGGCACCACTCCTCTTTCACTAAATCATTAGATCGCTCTCTTCTGAAACGTTTTTTCATTTTGAAAGCTTTGATGCCAGATTAAATGTGATGCTTTTCTGCAAATTAATGCAAGTTTCACATTATAATGGGCACATCCTATACACATTTAACACCCCATTGGACCCATTTCTTATCATTACATTGTATATGAATCGGATCCGTCAAGCTGTTGGACTTCCTCCCCTTCGATTAAGAGCTTGAGTTAGTGTTCCGATAAACCCTCTCTCAAAAAGGTGTGACAGATAAACAGAGGATATTCCTGGAGGTTGGAAAGGTGGTAAGGTGCCTGGCAGCATAGATTTAAGTAGGCAAAAGATTTCTAGGAAGCAGAGAAAGGTTGAGGATTTAGATATATCTTGGCCTTAACAAGGTCGGATTTGAATTCATAAAAAATTAATCATAAGGATAGTATGAACTCAAACAATTAACAATTTATAAAACAACATTTTCGACAACATGAACCTAAATAATGGCTTTCTTCATCGCTTCCAAGACCTTTTCTCTCGTTAGTGGCTTATCACAGACCACTTGGATAGAGCTCCCTAAATTGTTTTGTTCAGCCTCTCGAAACATATTCCCAACTTTACAACCAATCACTGGACAATTCTTCTTGCTTGCAAGTAGATCATGGATCTTAGTCCCCACTGAGTCCAGACTAACTAACAGGGGACTTGAAGACACAAATATAGCAACAAAAAATGAGCATTCCTTCCCACAAGGATGTTCCAGTCTTCTCATAATGGCATTTAACCCTTCTTTTTCACTAGCTGCAAATTGGACTGGCATATCCAAGGAAGCAAAGATCGCTTCAGTATTAAAGGAATCTAAGCTATTGTCTTCAATCAAAAGAATCTGAGGACAATGACAACGAGATATTTCACTTTCCTTTAAGAAAGTTCCGAAGAAAGGATTTGTAGTTGACCCAGTTCTGTCTCTTGTACCGTAAGTTCTACTCATGGTAGGGTCCAGGAGATACTTCATTTCTTCTCTTCGGTCTGTAGGAATACTAGACAGGGGTTCCTCGTATTCTTTAGTTTGAGTATGTTGATCTTCAATATGAAATGAGAAACTATATCCAGCCATGGGAACATACTCCAAATGGATCGGTAATCCCAAGCCAGTGTTGTTTCCCAAATGTGTTACAATCTCATGCGAGGAGAGAATTACTACATCATAACATTCCATCTCATTGGCCGGAGGAAGGCTGGCTCGTTTTTCGAAGTCAAATAGATTTAGAAAGCGTCGGACCTCCTCATTGATCTGAGTGGCTTTGGGAGAGCTAATAATCAATTTTAGGGATTTATTCTCTGGGACGACTGAGATCTTTATTGGCCCGTAGCTAAGTATCTTTGCCAAGGAGGTCACCAATGAGTAAAGCACTTGAGATAAACGCCTATGATCTGTGGTAATCCAGTGATCTTGAAGAGATTCTGGGAGACTCAATTCTACTCTTATAGTGGAGGGTGTATAATTTTCTGTGTCTTGGATGACTTGCTTGATTGTATGGGATAGATTCTCATGTAGATGGGACATTCTCAAGGAGCCATGCTTGTTTCTGTAATAATCTAATACACTGGACACTGTCTGGATGATTGCAGTGACCTGAACTGTGGCTAGTAGAAGTAATCTTTGATTGTTTTGGATATTGTCAGTCAGTAAGGATAAACAGCTAATGGTTCTGTTGGCCTGTGCCATGATCTCGTGAGCCATTGAAGTTATTAAAGTGTCATGTTTTGGGTTTATGGCAACCTTTTCTTCATCGCTAGGTTTTTCTGTGATGATAAATATACACTGAGGCTCCTGGGAAATTCTCTTCATGCCAAACTTGATTAACAGTGGCTTTTTCTGGCGGTTAGGCTGAAGCAGCTCAGCACAATAGTGGAAGTAACTATGGCTGGAGTTTAGGTGGCTTTCATTTAGAGATTCAAAATGCGCCCAAAGTTCTTCCCAATTTCTCCAAACTTGATGGTGAAGGTCATTCAGATTCTTAGGATTTGCTAGACGTGAGAATGACTTTTCTTGGGTGGGACTAGCTGGGTTTATTGTTAAAATTTGGTTTTGCTTAACAGTTTTGATAAACTCTATATCACGATCCTTGAAAATCTTGTTAAAAGTGAGATTAGTTTGAGGGATTTCGAAGCCTAAAAGAGAAAGAAAGGCATCGTTAATAAAGGTAATCTTCTTGGCCTTGTTGACAACTAGGATTCCCTCAGGGAGAGCTGAGTAGATTTCCCTGTACAAGCAGATGGTTTTTTCGTTATAATTCAGGGTATTCTTGCTGTTGTGGTCATTGATATAGCTTTGATAAATCCAGAAGGAGCCAACTAATATGGCTTGGATTGAAATAGTGGCTTTGCTAACAAAGAAAGTGTTATATGAGGCCAGGGAGATAAATATGTAGAGCAGGACAAGTGTGAGAGTGGATAGGATCCAGACGCTGAGGACTGAATATGTGGCTATGTATATTGGGACGGAGATTTGAACAAATTTAAGGCCATTTTCTGAGGAAAAATTTTCTGTTATGCAGCTGTGATAATCAGTTGCTAATACTAGAACGTAGGCCAAGACGGCTGAGCATTCTATGAGTTTATTCAAGATGAGGGAACTCCGAAGCTTTTTCCTGGCTAAGTATGCTCGCAGCAAGAGAGCCAACATGATCCATAGATATATCAGGTGCAGTCCCCATTCATTGAAACAACTGAGAGAAGAGGAATCGTAAAACTGAATAACATTAACCCCCCATGTAGCAGGAGCTGTTTCGAATGGAGTTATTTAATGTTGGATATTTATCAGAGAAAAGACACATGATACCCTGTCATTCAATTTCAGTTTCATAATGAATAAAAATTTATGGTCTTATGACAGGTTCTACTGGGAAAAACTCCTCCAGACTGTTCTATTAACAGTTTATTTCATCCTAATGTTCCCTAGAATTATCTTCTTTGGTTGGGTTCCTCTTTCCAGGTAGATTTTTTTTTTACATAAAAACCAAAGGTGTAACATAAATGCATATGGGATTAGGACATAAGAATAGATAAATGCACTTATATTACTTTTATAGTTTAAGAGTTAACGATGTAAATGGCAAAGACAAATCCAAACAAAGATAGGAAACTCTTTTCAATTGACAACGAGGCTTGTTGTCCAGAATAATTCTGTTCAGGTCTTATGCTATCATCTTTGACTGGAGAGTTCATCATATGTGCAGAAATGCTTGGATGTCTCCGAAATGTTATTTGGGTTTTAATAAAATAAATACAAATCTTATTCTAATGGATCGGAGAAGGTACAGAGTAAAAGCAAGAATTGAACTTGGAATTGTCAACACTACATAAATGCTATGTAGGGACTAAACACTCATCAAATATTCAAGCTTTTTGTCTCTGTGGTTGCTCGACAAGATATCCAGAGTTGGACTAATTGTCGCCCTTATTAACATTTGCTCACTCAGTGATTGATAGATTTACTGGATCAAAGATTATAAAATATTAAATTCTTGATTCAAACAGGCCATCATACTGTTTCTAAATCAAACTTTACTGATTCAATTTTTCACATTTTTTCCATACTTATCCTAACCTCGATATATCCTTCTCACAGAATATTGACCCTATCTAGAACATCAAATTTCATCCAAAGTAAATCAAATTCATCAAACCTATAGGCAAAAGATCTCAATATCGCTCCACATCAATCAACCTAACTTCCTAGAAGCTTCTGACTTCAGTTCTGTCAACTTTATCAATAACTAGTTGATTAACTCTACCAGACCCGTGGGTGTTGTTGATGGGGGTAGGGTCAAATGACCATTTCCTGAATTAATAAGGAACCAAGGGATGATTTTGATATTTTCAGAAGCTAGACAACAAATAGAATTGAAATACTTAAATTTTTAATAAATATCAACCCTAGTGATTAGGTACTCTATTTCTCCACAGAGTGTGCTTTTAAAACGAAAGTAACTTTATCAGATTGATAATCTAGCCATTATTTAAGGGGCGCTCCTCTGTGTAGAAGAAAAATAAAAATAATCCTGTCACCATAGAATTAATAATAGTTCAAATTGAGCTTTAATTTCGTTGAATTTTTCACCTCGAAAACCCTTGTAACCATGAGTTCTTGAGACATACACCAAGTCTTCACCCCCCATCCGCTTCTAAACAGATTTTCCAGATTAGCTATATGTGAGCAAATTTTTCCTGACCCTCCAATACTCTGGATTTCATTGTTCACCTTCTTCTGACTAGCTCAATGGTTGCTGTGAGTGATATCATTTATTCCCTCTTTCATGGCCAGACTGGCTCTACAAAATAATTACTCAAATTCAAGATTACAAATTAATTGCTCTCTCTTTCTTCATAAAATTATTCTAGAATGACTGTTCGAATGATTTCAGAGGTCTCCAGCTAAAGGAAAAAGGCAATCAAAAGACCAGAGAAGTCAATGGTAGGATCAAGATTTTTTTATTGAAAGCAAAATGGAAGAAACAATAAATTTAAATCCTACAGACCCTTACCCTTGGCTTGGAGAAATGGTTTCAGATGCTGAAGAATCTATGGCTATATTTCTCTCTTATACTTTCAAGTCTCAGAATTAATTTCTATTTTATAACTGCACTTAAAGCACTAGAGATCTGGAGCAGTGATCTTGCTTTCAAACTGGATTTTCCTTTACCGCTTGTCTATATTGTCAATAAGTGGGAAAATTTTGTCTCTTTCATCTGTAAAATGAGAAATTTTCGGGAAGTATTCATGAGAATCGTCCCTACTCGTTGTTTATAGCCAATTCAAGAATAACAGTCATTCCACAGAATCTAGCTGCTAGTGATCATATATACATTACTCGAATCTCTATGCAGATAACCTTCAGTCAGCCCACCTGTTTGCATTCTAAATTTTGGTTAAGACACAAATTTGATTGATTTATAGAAGATTTGCACCCTGAAGTTGAGAAAGTGCAAAATATCTGCTTGATGAATAGTTTGTTGAGCCGATAAATAGGACGTATTGAAAATACACTTAGTTTGTAGCAAGTTTATGCTCTAAACTAACAAAACAAGGTGAAAAAGGATTTTTAAACTAAAAATTGAGGATCAACACCCCAGCCCAATTCTAAGCTAGAATCTTGAATTAATTTATCAGAAGGACTAGATGCGACGCTCTAGGGTTTTCTCGCTTGGAATGAGATTGGCCTGAACATTGAGCAAGTTTAACAAAAACGAGAAAGTGAATAAAATGATACTAGACAGAGAATCTTTGCGAAGAAATTTATGCATTATTGTATAAGACATTCTCCTGTAGACATCTGTTCATTATTCGCTATCCATAGTTGTTTCTAGTGAATTTCTGAACTCGAAAAATTCCTTTCTCTTCAAGAGATTAGCATACTGGGTCGTTCTTCTAATAATAAGCAGGCATATATATGCCACTATCAGGTCCACAATAGTGAAAGCTCCTGTGAGCATTCCTTCATATTCCCAATACAAATATTTACTGGCATAGTTGCTGTCCTTTTCATCTAGTTCAACTAGCTCAATTATCGAGTACACAAAAAGCCCAATCACCACGAGAGCTTTGGTGATCGCGATGGCAAATATAACTCTTGACCAGTTTTGAATACTTGCATTTTCCATTTTTCCTCCAATAAGAAGTAACAAAATTCCAGCAAACAAGGGCAGGTTCACCCAGGCCCATGTGCCGTAGTCCATGTAAATTAAAAAGATGTTCCAGATGAGTTGGACCACCTTTGAAAGTCAAGATGAAAATTTAAACTTTTACCAGAAGGATTAGGAGATATTTTCTTCGGATACTGAACGTTGCCTCGATCATTTCTTGTGTTCTGCGAGCCCCCTCCTCAGGGATCATGGTCAGTGCCTGGTGTTTATAGTGCTCGTGCATGATTTCTAGTACGAAAGTACAGCTGATTTTAATTAATATTTCTCAGTAACTTAATTATTGTGCCACTCTTAACTTCTCTAAGGACTTTTCTGACACTACTCCTTCTAGTTTTTATTCTAGAAAATTTTTCATCTTCAAAGTTCCACTATCTAGTAAATTGAAAAGTTCTGTATGTTTAGCACTGACTATATGATTTCACTTTTTGAATAAAATTTATTGAATATATAGATAGTGTAAATAATAAGGTAGGGCCACATAACAATGCAATCATCACCTAAAAACAACGAATCAGAGACTTTCCTCAATGACTTACTCAGGAAGTTTATACTCAAGCAAATTTCCAAGTATTTTGAACTTAAAAACTCTGTTTCTCTTTCTTTTCAGCGTAAAGATAAGTATATCTCAGTCCTGGAAATCGACGAACTTAAGCTGCAGCCCTTATTTTTCTACGAAAATTACCTCCCACTTGAATTGAAATTTAGTCACATTGACAAGCTTTATATAGAAATAAATGATGCTGATTCCCTTAATATTAAAGTAGTAATTCAGGGAGTTTACATTGATCTCCGTCTTATCGATAGTAAGCTCGATGAGGTCCAGGAGAGACTCCGTTGGATTGGCATAATATTCGAATCAGCTTCGAATGACTTTAATGAGGGTGGAAATAATTTTCTCAAGACGAAATTAAGAAGAGCTTTCCAAAATAAGTTTTGGAGCAAATTACAGGTACTTACCTTGCTAAAACTCTTATAATTCTTTTTAGTTCTGCGTAAAAGATTTGGTGATCAGTCTGGACACAGACAAGAAATTTTCATTTGGACTCACTTCTAAGTTAATTAACCTGGAAACAAACCAAGTAATGACAAAGAATATGACTACACCAGGAGAAGATTGTCTTTGTAAGACCATCTCCTTTAGTAATGTCACGCTCTTCGCATTCAATAGTGGACAATTGAATCTTGAGAATCTAAAAGAGCCAGAAATCAAGAAGACCTTGGCCAGTCTGCTTTCGAAAATGACATATTATGATATGTTTACATCAGACCTTTTGAAGAAATTTACCCCTGGGGCTATGAACGTACCCTGCTCAGGGGAGATTAACCTAATTACCAGAACGAAAAGAAGTGATATAATGAGCTCCACTTGGACTGTGGAATTCAAAATCACCCAATTTTCAATGTCTTTGAGCATGGAATATATTTACTCAATCCTGAAGTATATCAAGACTCTTTTACAGCCCTTTGAGATTTATTCCAGGATTAGAAAAGTCAAGAATCAGTATATAGAATTTAATGAAGAACTTCAGGAGAAAGCCCAAGCTATAGCAGAAATGTTCCAGGGTTATCTAGCCCTCAGAGAAAAATTAAAGGCTAAGTACCTAAGCAAAAAGTCCAAAAGAAAATCTGAAATCATCAAAATTGAAGAATTTGTCGAGTGCTTCAGTTCGAAAAAGCAAATGGAGGGCTTTAAGAACCTATTACTGAGTTTAGAATTTGAAACCCTCTTTGCTGCGATCAGAAGCGCATTTTTATTGACCAGCAAGGTGGATAGTATTGACGAAAAGAATCTGAAAACAATTTTCTTGAGTGAAGTCCTGCCAGAAGGAAGTGAGAATAGACAAGCTCTATTTACTGAAATCTCGAAATTTTATAGGGATTTCTTAGAGCAAAAGGAGCTCTATAATAAAGAGGAAAGCTATTCTGAGCAGATAAAAGTTGAGTTCAAGGTAAAAATCGACAAATTTCAGACATTGTTGATCAAGGAACCTGGGGAGAAGCCTGAGAAAATTGGAGAAATTTCTTTTAAAGAGATTCTTTTCTATCACAGCTATGAGAATTGGACAAACATGAAATTTAAGATGCTGATAAAGAATATTGAGCTTAATACCAGACTTGTTCTTATGCCTTTTCTTAAGCTAACAAGAGGAGAGATAACCAATAAAGAGACACTAAAGAACCTGATCGATGGACAGCTGAATGATATTTCTGTTGAATTGTTACAAAAGGAAGTGAAAAATAATAGAGATATGACAATATCTTTGAATATTGGAGAGCTCACTCTCAACGAGAAGATCTATCTCAGCAACTATGCTAATAATAGCATAATTGAAAGAGTATCTAATGACTGCCCTGAGCCCAGAATTCAAATCTCCATCGATCTCATTGACCAAGACGGCTCTTTATCAATAAACGAAGTTTCCATAAATCTAAATGATCTAAAGGTCAATGATGTTGAGAAGTTCTACTCTTACTTTGGAGGGTATTTAGACAAGCTGCCTAAATACATGAAGAAGGAGAAGATCAAATTTTCCAAGGAAGTCAGACTAGAAATCACCACAGATCAAGTCTATACAAGAATTATTCGTAAGAGGCCTTATTATTTGTCCCTAGGACTCTTTCAGATGATCAACGGGGAGTCACTTGCTGCACAAGAAATCTCTAAACTCGAAGGGTTGGCTAAGAACCAGCAACTTTTTGTAGAAGAAGCACCCAATAAATACACTCCAATGTCTACTGAATTTGATTCTTATTTAGAAATAAGCTTTATTGCTGATGCCCTTTCAATAAGGAAGTCTATCTTTCCATTAAAAGTTACAGTAAATTCTCAGATTTTGATGCATCTACTCAGCGAAAATTCTTTCTTATTAGAAAAGGCCATTACTTCTGATCACGGTAAGTCTTACTATTTCTTCAATAACTATTAGTAATCTTCGAAAGCCTACTTGAAAAGGTGACCATAGTCTGGCTACCTTCTACAACAGACATCAAAATGGGCACTTCATGCTTCAATATTCAAATCAAAAACCTCTATACCAAATACTTAAAGCAAAATGGAGTGCCAAACTGGAAACTTAGCATGGAAGACCTCGAAATTGACTCCATTGAATATTATAATAGCAAGACTTGTGTAAACAAAAGAATTTTTGGTCCACCCATTGAACCACTAATCCTTCCTAATACAGACTTTAACCAACTGGGAAGCCTCTCTGTTCCTCCCGAACAGCCTATGGAGAACAGCAAGTCTCTAATCTTTAATCATTCTACTCCAAAGGTCATTGAAATTAACCTGCAAACCGACGAGAAGGGAATCCAATGTTTCATGATCCAGATAAATGAACCTAAGGTTCTTGTTGCTTTCAGCTTGTTGGAGAAGTGGCAGGAGACTCATCAGCTTTTCAACGTTATCCAGTGTATAGGGAACGAGTTTTCCAAACTTAAGACACATTGGAGTGAAAAAATTATGGTCAAAGATTTTATTCTGTACATGCCAGCCAATACAAAAGTTGCTGATGATGTCAAGAAGATTATTGCCCTAAGCGGTATAACCTTTATAAACTATCTATTTATCTATATAGGTAACGTGGAATATACTTCTGACTTGAAATCATACTCAAGGAATATCGAAGGAGGGTTCGACTACAAAAGGGAAGCCTCTTATAACGTGAAAAGTTTGGAAGTCTTTATGACTTCTTATGGAGAATTCAAACAGTTTTCTATTAAAAAAGACAAATTGAGCAGAAGAGTCATTATGACTCCACTAAGCTTTGAACTTGCAGTATCAAAGAACATTAGTATGTTCAAGAATGAGGATTTAGACAGGGTTATCAAGGAGAAAGAATTCTATGCACTTAAGGATCTTGAAATCCATTTGCAAGTCGCTATGAACGACTTGGGACTTCTTTATGAAACAATTACACAAGAATTCAGTCATTTGTCAAAACTTAAGGCAGACAATTCTAATCTTGGTCAAAGCTCCCTCATGAAATCGAACCCTTATCTGATGAAGTCTTTGCTGATTCATGAGGAGGGGGATAGGATATTCGAGCTGAAAACTCTCAACATTCATATGGTACTTATAATCGTCTCTCTTTAAGATATTAGTCTCTTTTGAATGACTTTGAAGAAGGATATAGTTTTCCAGAGGTCGAGAGCAAGCTACTTATCAAGGAAGGGAAGATAAATAAGGCCTCTTACCTATTGGAAGGAAAATTCAAGCTACATTTCTTCAGTCTTGCGAGCAAACAATGGGAACCAGTTATAGAACAATTTGGCTTTGTACTCGGGCCAGACAAAAAGCACGAAACTAAGGTCTCATTCTTCAACTTAGATGTCTCTCAAGATAAAGAAATCAAACTTACCCTTACTGAAGACTTCGTAAATACACCTTTTCTTCTAAATAACCTTCTAGCTGGAGTTCTTGACAAAGGCTTATGTGCACTTCGAGACCAAGTATGGAGGTCAACAGAGGGTCTCACTTATGCATGATAACAACCTCATCATTTCAAATCAAGATTCAAATAATCTAACTTCTATCTATACCCCTTCTCCCTACATTGTCAGGAATTTCTCAGGCTTTGACCTAGAAATTGAAGATTCCGGCCAGCGCAAGACCATCTTAGATGGGCACACCGAGAAGATCAGTAAGTCAACCTCACTCGAAAAGAGTGTCCTTCTTGATATGTCCAACTTTGTTGTCTATTTAAGGGTCAAATTCCCAAAAGAATCAGAGTCTCGCATTGTGTGCACCCTCAGTCTTGACCACCAGGGGGTCCAGAAGCTTCCTTTGACCTTCATTTCACCTTCCACGAAATTTGGCTATCCATTTTTAGTTGCATATGGTGAGCGTAAGGGCTACCACATAATCACAACAATAACACCTTCAATCCTTTTTGAGAATCGTCTTTCCCAGGACTTGACCCTCCAATTGAAGTTTGCTGGACCAATGAATAAAAATCCCAAGGAAAGTATAGTTCCTTCGAATGGGGTGAAAGGCATCAGCATGGAAGATCTGGACTCAGACATAGTTGCGATTTCCTCGGCCCAGGGCTGGACCATAAAGGAGGACTTCCAGGCCCTGATTTCCATGCCCAATTTTAGCTTCAAGACGTATGTCATTAACAACAAGGTAATGGTTATAAGGAAGTTCCAAAAGCCAAACCTGCCAGGTATCTACCTGACTATGGAGGTTGGTTTACAGATTAAGAATCTTATCCCATTACCAATGAAGCTTCAGGTCTCCAATGGAAAAAATGTGAAGGAATTTATATTGAATTCTAATACTCATATAGTCCTTGATGAGTTTATCGATATTCATAATTGTTTCTTGAAGATACAACTACCCAATTCCAGCTGGACTCAAGAGCAGGTATCCATAATGGATCTGCATATGATGCTTCAGGAGGACAAGAGCACGACCTTCAGCAACAAGATTACAAGAGGCTTAACTTTGAAGGACTCTAATAGACTTGGGATCCCTATCAAGATTACCTGTCTGAAAGAGAACCCCCACAAGCTCTACATACATACTGATACCATCCTGATTGATAAGAGCACAGTAGAGTCAATATCCTACTGTCAGGAGGTCATCCATCAGGAGAAAACTTATAGATTCCCTGTGACAATAGGACTCAAAATTGCCTTGAAAAATCAGTCCAAGAAGGACCATAAGACATTCATAATGCACCCTATGTATCCATTGAGAATATCTACAACCACAAAAGAAGAAGAACTCTCAGAGAAGCTCCAGCTAAGCCATGATACTCCTAGCAAAGAAGTTAAAATAGAGTACTTAGATGGTGATCGGCTTGTCTCTTTGCCTTTGAAAGTGGTCCTTTCAAGTAGCATTTTAGGTAAGATTTAACCTTTTTTGGGCTTATTTGATAGATGTCGAGACTGAAATAGAATCTCAGATCTATACCATTTACCCTTCATATGCCTTCTACAACAAGACCAATTTCATATTGGTGGTCCAGACCTCATCTAAAACAAGCCTCGTGAACCCTGGAGACACCCTTCCATTAGAATGGCTAAAAAGCAGTGAAGAGTACCTTTGTTTTTCGTTGTTTGAAATAATAGTCATCATATCTCATTAAAACAAATTTTCAATGGGAAAGAGATGAGTCTTGGAACTACAGAACTCGATATCAAAGATATCTCTAGCCTAAACATTGCTTTCCGTAATAAGAGAGGCGATGTTTGTGGAATAATTAATGTCCGAACTCTCAACCTCAAAGAAAGAGTCCAAATTATCGCCAGTGAAGAAGTCAAAGAATACCTTTTCCTCATCGAAAACCAAATCCCAGGAATCGACTTCATAGTCTCCCAGAAGGACGTCCCCAAATCCTTCAACTTCTTCCTGAAAAGTGGCTACAAGACACCATTCGCCTGGGACTTCCCTCTCAAGCCAAAGGAACTGATCCTCACCCCACTTAACCCAAAAATCACTCTCGCTAACAATAACTTCAATTTCTCAGAGAAAGTCTCCACTTCCTTGACTCTGGAGGATGGGAAGCAGATGAGAATAGAGACTTCGATAGACTTTGTGCCATATGCAAACTGCCAACTGACCTTTAAAGTTGCCCAGAATCTCAACAAAATGTCCTCTTATTATAAGGATGTCAATATAGTGCATGAGTCTGGAGCCCTGAAGTTTGAGATAAATGATGGATTTCCTGGAGAAAGAAGCTACTATCAGGCTCAGAGGCTGGTTGTTTCTATTGTGGGAAAGAATAGGAAAAGAAGGGAAGAGATCTGCAGAGTCTATTTGGATAATATTCAAGTGACTAAGAACGCTCTCAAGTCAAGCAATTTGTGGAATTTTTATGTACAAGATATTGCATTCTTCAAGAATCTCTTCAGAGAATATCACTTAGAAAGAATAGATAAGCCTGATAGGCCGTTGAACCTGCATCTACTCATTGGAATAGGAGCCGAAAATCAGCACAAAGTATCTTATTCAAGCTTTTTTTTATTGTTTAGGCCAACAAGATCATAGACTCCCTTGTTATCAAGTCCGACTCCTTGCCTAGACTTCAAATTACTCTTAATGAACTATATCAATATTTCTCCTCCTTGCTAAAGAAATCAGACAATAAATCTCTATACGAAGTAATCCAGCTTGATTTTCATTGATATTTTAGCCTAAGAATTTCTCCACACTGGCACATAGCTTACTAGGTCTGACCCAGATGATCGCATTCAAGAAGAAAGTCCTGATTTCCAACATGTATCTTATTCAGGGCATTTTTGCCCAAAATGAAAGTCAACAGAGCTCCGGAACGAAGAAACAAACTCCTTACCAGGCAATCAGAATATCCAATATGAGACTTCCAAGTGAAGAAGCATTAAGCTATATTATTCAGCAGACCATTGAAGCTGGAAAGGCTTTTGCTGGAAATCATATTAAGACTGTTCAGAAATTTATTCACTCAAGAAACTTCTATGCACAACAGCTCGATACAATCTACACTATTATCAACAGCTTCGTGGGCACTGATATCCCATTAAATCTTGGTTTTGCAAAGGAGGATCTTGCCCTCTTGAAAGAAAGACTGACTTCAATCCAAGACGTATTTGAAATCTTTTACTCTTATTGATACTTTAGAATGCTAAATTGCCTGTTGTCGAGAAGCTCGACATGAAGAAATCTACAGGTCTGCTACAGAGACTATTCAGTAATTATCAGGCTTTTCTATTCTAAATGTATAGGCAGTCAGAGAAAAGAGAGAAATGTAGAGGAAGCAAAGGAGCAGACTGGTCATTTTGTGTACTATCCGAACTTTGGTGCTCTGAAGATAGCCCCATCTTCCTCGAATCTGGCTCCTTCTGTGGGCAACTCGCCAATGTGTCTGAGAGTAGCTTATGGAAAGGAAAAGGCAATCAATAATTTGAATGAGAAGGATGGTTACTCTTTGAAATTACTACAACAGTTATTGAAGATGTCGTACGAAGAAATCTCAAGTCTAGACTTTTTGGATCAATTTTCCTTCATCTGTGATGGCCAGGAACATGTACTGCTCCTTACAATTCAATACTTGTTCTATATAAATTCTTATGCTAAGAAGCTGGTCTGGTATGTCAAGGCTAGGAATTTCAAGGAGTTCAAAATTGAAGCCGATAAGATGGTGATCACTTCATCAGACCCCTCTGTATACTTCAAGTTTTCTTGTTTAATTTGTTAGGTCAAGGAAAAGGTGTGCATTATACCTAAACAGCACTTTGAAACTAATGAAGAGCTTATGAAACGATTGAAGAAACATATGAAAAGATACTCAGATATGATACTTTAAAATTGTGTAAAATACTATTCAACTTCTATTTCTATGTTATTGTAGCATAGTGCATCATTTTGATGGATTATCATATGTTTTGTTCGGAAATATTCCTACTCTTTATAAAATCACTGTTAGATTTTTGTTGATTTTTACCAAATAAGAGAGTAATTATCCTGAATAACCACAAAGCTTAAACATGACTTTATAAATAATAAATACGATAAGTTAATTCAAAAATCAACATACACAAAGTCAACACAATAATGTGTCCACCTATCGTTAATCCTGATATGTTTGTCAAAATTCTCCGACCTCTTAACATTTACAGTCCACTTATTCCTGGCAGCCTCTTTCAGCAGGTCATAAGTGACTTGAAATGAAGGGTTGGAGATCTCAATGAAATTAAAGTCACTTTCTATCAACTCATAGGGAGCTTCATCATCACTCGTATGGAAGTACAGCTTCGTGCCTGAAGGGCACAGCCTTGTGATTTTTCCTTTTAGAAGTGGCCTGAAGTTATTCTGGCCAGCTACTGGGGCATCTTGCAGCTCCATGATTATTTTGGTCTTTTTTCAGGAGTTTAAATTCAATAATTTTGTCCTGAAATATTGTTGAGCGTTGGATTCTTTTACGAATTTGCTGTCTATACACATTTTTATTTAATACAGGCTTACCATATTAAGGATCTCAAAGTGCTATATAGTTATGGAGTAATAGATTACATCGAGTAGTGGGAATTAGAAAGCTAATGGCGGTTAATAGTCCAATCGTAAGAGTTTGTTTTTTCATAGAAAATTCGAGTTCTAAACAATTTCTTAGAATTTGATTTTAAGAAATAGAACATTTGAATACTCGCAATCTACTAAGAATTTTGTATTGTACCTTAGGGGTTTCTGACTATAATCATCATCTACTAGATTAGCCATGCTTTTTTATCTCGAGATAGAGTTCTTCTTTCTTAATAAGGAAGTCAATGATTTAAATTCACAGGATTTTGTATAATTGACATAAACAGAGGTAATGAAGACTTTTTTGTTAGGAGATTTTGCTAAAGCTACTCCTTCATCAGGGAATAAAATCTAGAAACAAATGAGGTTTATATAAGAAAAGAGGTTTTAATCAAGCTAAACTTAAATTCATATCTAGAAGGCTCTACACTTAACAATTCTTCTCAGATTTACCAATTAGTAAGCTTTCCTGCCTTGAAACTGTAAGAAATATCGTTAAATGTAAGGCTAATTTGGAAGTTTTGAATTAGGATTAAATAGTTTAGGCATACTTAATTAGATAACAAGAGTTTCATTATGAATTACAATGCACACAACTATACATTATTCAGCCTTCTTCTTTCCTGAGAACAAACTTTCAGATAATAGCTTCTTCTCTTTGACATCAAAGTACAAGATATGGTGGTTCACACCCTGAACAATCAAGTAATGGCCAGTGTAAGCTATTGCAGCCATGAAGGGTCCGATCCAGTTGTCTTTCCACTTATAGAAGTGGGAAATAACAAGCATACTATCATAGATGGCAACAAGAGCGGAGCCAATTAAGGCATATTTGAAGCTGACCCCAGTTGTATGATTATTTCTCATTACAGACAGAATGCCCATGAAGGCGCTGCTTGCTAGGAACGCGGCTATGATAATTTGGAGATCTCCAAGTTTTCCCTTGACAATAAAGAAGATTATCAAGTTCCAGACAATATAGGGGAGGGCGTAGAGGATTCCAAACAAGGCTCCAGTGTTCACGGTACCATTGTAGACGTTAATTCCAAAAGAAGCACCCTGAATAAAGCGGGTCACAATATAGATCCCCATACCAAAGCCAAAATATAGCTCATTTGAGTGGTTGCCTGTGTAGATCATGTCAGCTAGGCCTGAGAAGAAGAAACCTATGAGGACAGTGACTCCAAAGGGACTTAGCTTCTTTCTGATGTTGTTGTAGCAGTTGGTAAGAAGAAGCACCATGACTAATGGTTTTGTGAGGACCAGCATTTTCTTATATTGCTGAAATTCGAGAACACAGCAGTATGCGACAAGGGCGAAGTAGATATATGGAAAAAATTTGTTGAGCTTGGAGGTGCGCTCTTCGATGTCGTACACTCTAGTTTTTGGTGCTTGTTTCATAAGATTTATTTTGGATTAATTATTCTGCTATTGACACATCATACAGCTACCTATTTATGAAACAATTATGAATTAGTACAAGAGGCACTCCTTAAAGGAAGCAGTACATATAACGCATTTGCGCATTAAAAATTATTCCCTAAAGCAAACAGTTCCAGTAAGATCTGGGCTCCATCTTTCACACATTCATGGGCCTCGGGCATGGCCTTCGCCGAGGCCATGTTTAGATATCCATGGTGCATAGCCTTATACACAGTCATGAAAACATCAACCTGGAGCCTTCGTAACTTATCCACAAGCCTCCAGCAGTCATCATGTAGGGGATCACGCTCCCCCACAGCAATTCTGGTAGGGGGCAGGAATTTTAAAACATCGTTTGGACCCAGAATGGGACTAACCAATGGGTCGCTTTCTAAATATCTATGCCCTGCATAGGACTTTCTTAAAATAGGTGCAAAGGATATAGGGAAGAGAGGATCCTCAAGGGCTTCTAGAAAGCTTGGTGTATAGTGCTTTAGTTGAAGATTTAAGTCAGGATAGGATAGGAACAACCCATCAGGAATCCTTCTCTTGCTTCTAATAAGTAAAAGACACAGGCTCAGAGCCAAATTTCCTCCAACAGAATCTCCTGTGATAATAATCTTTGTAGGTTTCACTCCTAGAACCTTCTCTGCATTATCCACAAGCCAATTATACACTTGCCAGCAGTCATCAAGAGCCGCAGGATAGGTATTCTGAGGGGCTAGTCTATAATCCACTGAAATTATTACTTTTCTTGTGAGGTTAGCCCACTCCCTTGTGTATAGCTGGTGAGACGATGAGGACATTCCAACAAAGCCTCCTCCATGAATATGCATAATAATGCCTTCTAAAGGCTCTGAAGGCCCTTCCATAGAGGAACTTTGGGTGGATAGGGGAGTTGCGGATAGAATCCTGACTGGAATTTTTGTCTTGGCAGGCTTTTGAAGCTTATCGAAGGCTTTGGACTCGTTTAGGTCCATTACCAAGTTCTCGAAAATATCGAGTTCAGGCCTTCTCCATATTTCCCTGTCCAGAGTTCGGTCTATGAATTGTTGCGTGATGCTGGGGTATTTGCTTTCTAGGTATATTTTTTTGCAATAGGCGATGGAGGGGAAGAGCATGGAGTTAATTTGCTTGAGGATCCCCACCTCCAGTAAATTGAAAATCTCTATAACTCGTTCATTTGGATCCAACATGAACAATTGGGCCATTTTTTTTGTCTTAGTCATGGAGCTGGAGTATTGTATGAGTGGCAGAATATTACTCACACTTCTTAGGTCTTTATTATTCTCAATAGTCTTAGCCAAAGCATACACGATCTTAATCACTTTTGAGGCCTTTTCAAAAGACTCTTCCAAAATTTCAGGATCAGCAATTTTCTTCACCTTAACAAACTCCACCAGTTCATCCCAGGAAGGATCCTCTTTCTTCCTGGCAAATAGATCAGTTTTCTTGACAGTAGCTGCCAGGGGGATATAACTCGAGCATTTGTGTAGTCTTAGAGTATAGAGTTCAAGGTCTAGAACAAGATCCTGTTGCTTGTCATTCTTCCTTGCTTCGTCCAAGACCTTTTTCAGATCAACGAGGTATTTTAAGGTAAATTCCAAGCAATGGAGTAAGGGAATTGGGGATAAGTCTGTACGGGATCTAGCAGGGATCGAATACTCTCCAAGGCTTTTGTACTTCTCACGGATACGGCCCATAGCCTGGAGGGAGTCCATACCAAGGCTTAAAATGTCCAAAATCATGTCATGTTGATTTTCTATTCTGTTCAGGACTTCTAGGAGCGTGCAGAAGGCATTCAGAAGGTCTGGTATTTCGAATTTTAGGTCGATCTCTCTGACAGTGTGAATGATTATTCTGGACTTTTGAATTGCCTGAGATACAGGGTCGTCAGGAGTGCTCATATAGAGAATAGAATTCAATAGATTTTAAATATTGTGAAGTTTGATTTTTCGAATTCCTTATTCTTATTCAGTCTTTGACAAGGACTAATCTCAATGCCAATACCTCTAGGACTCATTCAAATTCGAACACTGCCTGAATTTTAAAGAAATAAGGATATATTTGACTGAGTCCTAGATTCTCTTTGAGGGTGAAACTCTTTGAACACTTTTCATGACGTTTGTCTCATTTGGAGACTGAGAACTGAAGGTGCTAAAATTAGGCAATGCGTTCCTGGGTTAGATTTTCAGCAGAACTCATTCTGAATAATAGTGACTAAATTAAATCAAATGGAAAAGTCAGGTCAAATTAGCTCAAGTATATCATCAAAGACTCATTACCCCGTAGAGGAAACACTCAAGGAAGTTGTCGGTTTAATTCAGACAATTAAGGAACTCGACACCTCCAAAAAGAATGAGAAGTTCCTGAAATTACATCAATCCGCAATCGAAATCCTTGACAAACTGAGCCTTCAATGCCAAATAGTTTTATCAGTTCTTGAAGAAACTGAACTCAAAGCTGACTTGAGCTCCCTGGGCAACTTACAGATTACCTTGCGTAGTAAAGATGAATTAAACCCAAAAATCTTTCATCATTGCCTAGATTTAATCCTAAAGCACCTCAAAGCCCTTCATCAGGCCCTGTTCTCGACAACCGTTCATGAAGAGACTCTTGAACATATTATTATTGAAACTGCTAAGATCGAAATGTGCCTGCCATATCTTAAGAAGGCAGCCACCTTTGACAAGAACGACCTTTTCTCTCATGAAAAGGACAGCTCAAGATGGATTGCTTTGAACGATGTGGTTGAAATCAAGGCCCTTGGCACTGATGAGGAACTGACCCAAGCCAGGGAGAAAATCTTACATGTAATTCATGCTGTTGATGCAGCTATCTATGATAATGGACATCGTGATGATGGGTTCATTAAATCCATGAAAATGTTTTCATCTATCTCATATTACCTTGTCAGAAAAGAAAGAGCTATGCAACTAACCAGACTCCTTCATGCCAAACCTAACAAGGACTATCTGAAAAAATTTGATATCACTTATCAGGGTGCAATGAAACTCGTCGGAAAAATGATGAAGCCCTCCATTCCCTTCTCCGAAGTGCTCTACATCCCTCGTGTCAAAGAAAACGACTCAATTACCAAAACCTTTGTCATCAATGCTCTTATCAATGGCGTTTGGTACAACTCCGAAAAGCCCCTCTTTGATGAAGATCTCATGCCCAGTGGCCTTGGCCAGAACGTCCCTAGATTTGAAGATCTCATAACTAAACAGGACAACACCATTCCCGTTCTCCTCATATCTCCCAAGAAACTGATCATCCCTGTCTACGATCCTGAAGGTCTCAAACGACCTGAAATCAACTTTGAAAAGGTAATTATCCACATCCATGGAGGTGGCTGGGCAGCTATGTCCCCTCAATCCCACGAAGTTTACACTAGAACCTGGGCTAGACTTACCGATGCACCTATTTTCTCAATTGATTACAGCAAGGCCCCTAAGAATCCCTTCCCTGCAGCCGTTGATGACATCTGGCAGGCTTACAACTGGATCATCACTTATGCAGAGCAAAGAACTGGAATCAGTCCCAAGAAGGTGGTGCTTGTTGGAGATTCAGCAGGAGGAAATCTTGTTACTGCCCTGACTCTTCTAATCATTAAGGCAAAAAGAAGACTTCCTGATGGTATTCTCCTTGTCTATCCTGCTTTCAATCTCGAGCCCACCTATCATAGCCCTTCATTTGTTGGGGCTGTGGACGATGACTTGTTGAATTTGAGATCTTTGGAGCGTTACAAGGATGCCTATGTCGAAGGAGAGAACTACAGACCCGGAAATCCCCTTGTCAGCCCTGCTCTTGCTCCAGATTATATTTTGAAGGAGTTTCCTCCTACTCGCATTATTGTAGGAGATCATGATGGGCTTGAGGACGAATGTTGGAGAATGACAGAGAGGTTGAATAATCTGGGAGTCCCTGTTAGAATGACTGTTTATAAGGGAATGCCTCATGGATTCTTGAACTTTGATAATCCCCTTGGTCCTAGACAGGCAAGCGAAATTGTTAGGGAAGCTGCTACTATGCTTAGTGATCTGCTTGAGGGTAAAAGACTGAGCAAAATTAAAGAAATATAAATGGATCTCTCCAGGCTGAGAATCAATACTCTATATGATTTAGTGTAAGTGCATATAAGAATAAATATTTATATAAACATAAATTTCTAGAGTATAATCAAACTTATAATGCCACTAATTGGGTCATCATATTAGCTCATTGCTTAGGATAATACTCATACTCGTTTATATAAATCACGAAGACTGCTTTGAATAGATTACTGCTTACTTCTTAATTAAATGCACATCACTGAATTTAGATGAACGGCTCTATATAGCCTGGTTTCACGGAGAAAATGAAAGTAGCAGGTTTTCTAATTGGACCTGGATAGGGGGATTATAAAACGTGCTACTTCGACAATAGGTCTTAGCATTTCAATCTCGAGGTATAAGTCTCTAGTTTTGAAGTCGTCTACTCCCATTATAGCAGGAACTGGGTACATTTCTCCTTTATTAATAACTCTACCAAGTTTCTCATACAAATGATCAATACCATTTTGTACATCTTGGCCCTCACGAAAATTTGCATAACTCTTGAATTTTTGATTCTCAAGAGCTTCTTGCATCTTGGTGATGATCACTTTCATTGGTAAGCCTAACCCTTTAACACGTTTATAAAGTTCCTTGGAGAACTCTTCTGGAGCATTATAGTCCACAAAGAAGAATATAGAATTGACCTTGAGATGGGCCTTTGGAGGTAAAAAACATATGTCATCATCTTTTACACCGCTCATGCAGTCCATTACTTCAGTATGGGTTTTTTTCGGAGGGAATCTATAGCCGGCTATTATTTTGAGAGCCATCCTCCAATATAGATCCAGTTGAGATTGTCTCTCGAATCCTGGAAAATCAATGAGGCGGATATGAGACATCTGTGGCAACCAGACATCATCTGGTGTTTGGGTACAATTATGATCAAAAGCACAAATAATTAAATTGTCATTAAAGACATTTCCCAGGATTGATGTAACTCCTCTTGCATAGTGGGTTTTTCCCACTCTAAATGGTCCAATAAGCAAGATATTTAGAGGTTCCAATGGGCGATCAGGAATTTCCCACATCTTTAATGTTTTTAGCATGCTTCCTATTTCTTTGACTGGGTCTATTAGATTATTAAGTGTTATATCTCAAGGATTTACCTCTATAAGTTTTGCCAACCTTCAGGCCATTAAAGCCTGATTGGAGGTTTCTTCTCGAATTAATGTTATTGAAATCCCAGAAGAACTTTATATCAGAAGGGTAGGGTATAATATGTTCACTGTGAGTAACATTGAGAGTGAAGGAAATCTCTGTATTGTTATAGTACACAAATCTAAGCTCAACTTCCTTTCCATCAGGATTGATTGAGAATTTAATATGATCATGAGAGATGATGCATTCTAATCCAGCATAACTTTCAATTGGTATAATCTTCATATCGGATTCCTTTTTATTTCCATTGGCATCAGTCATAGTGTAGGAATAGTAATGGTCTTTAGGATTCAGATTTGTTATATAAGTTTCATTATGAAAGTTGATGCTATGAGTATCACCAGATGGGCTTAGAGTGAGGTTTACCTGTCCTTTGGCCTCAAGAAAACAACACATTATTCCATTGCAGGACTTACACTTTAGAGGATCATCTTTTCCTAATACCAAAGGACCCAAGAGAGATAATAATATCAAGGCAAGGTACTTCATTTCTATTGGTATGATTTATAGATATTTGTTTATAAAAGTCAGAGTGAATGCCTATTTATAGCCAGATTAATTAATTCCTACCCTTGGGATAAAATTCCTACCTTGTGTAGGTGGTGTACCTAACTGAAGTGATGGAATAAAACCAATGAGTCAAATATGAACCATTTTATGTCTAAGCACTTTTCTGAGTCTTCCTATTTTTGAATAGCTAGGAAGATCAATTTCACCCTCGTTCTCCCTTCCTTTAATAGATTATCGTATATAGAAAATAATTGAATAAAAATCTAGCTATATACAAAGATGTATCGCATTGTCTTACTTTTGTTAGGAATCAGTTTATGTGCCTCGAATTACACCAAAGAAACATTTTCCACTCAAGCCAAGGAGTTATGTGAGAAAACCGCATATTTCATTATTCATGAATCCCTCCCCACCGAGTTTCAGAACATTGCCAAAAAGATTGACAATTCCTGTATCTTCAAAATACACACCATCCTCCACGAGCCAGAATTTACTCAATATTTTCCTGAAATAAACGACAACCTTGCCTTAGTGGTTCTCTTTTATCACAATAATGCAGGAGTAGCTGGGGAGAAAGAGGAGAACCTGAAATACCTTGCAAACCGATTTGGTACATTTTTAGGTTTCGTAGTTAATTTTTTCAAGGTCATGTCCTTCTTCCTTATTTGTTTTCTCTCAGTGGCAGCAGCTTACAATATCTAAGTCTTAAGGACAGCTCAGATCGAATTATAGACAAGAAAATCTATAATTATAAGTATGGAAGTCCTGGCAAACTTAAATTCCCCCAGGATGAGGAAAAAAGAATCCGTGATGAAATAGTTTCTCTCCTTGAGCAAAAGGGTGTCAGGGTGATACAGAAGCAGGAAGTGGAAAAGATAGAAAAAAAGCATGAAAAAGTTGAAGAGAACAGAGACCACAAAGATGATATAAAACCCAAGGAAAGCCCAGAAAATAAATTAGAAGAAGCACAGGATGATAAAATATGTTTTAGCTCAGCTGAGCTTTTTGCTTATGCTGTAGGGTATGGCACTCTTGTTGCATTAGTTGTGATACTCCGGTTTACAGTGTTCCCACAACGTAAGAGATCTAAGAAGAGAAGTACTGAAGAAAAGGAAAAAATAAAGTAATTTACTCAATGAAATCTGATAAACGTGTAAACTAAACAATTTTTAAGCCTTTATGTTTTTATCAGCATGTCCATGATATATTGTTTTCTTTAATAAACTAATTTCCATTATTTACTTGGGACCTCATGGCCGAATATCAGAGATAATTTAATAAAATATAATAAATGCAATTAAGTATCATAATTAGGGTTAGAAGCAGATTATTGAGAGGGAGGGGGAGGTAGAGGTGGAGATTGCCACTCTAAGTTATTGAATTCAGCAAGCTCTTGAGGTGTTTCTCCATTATCAGCAACAACTAATTGGTATTTTACAATAGGAACATTGTCTTTAACCTCAACTTTCACAAGCCCATAATTGCTTTTCCTGGTGAAATCATGATGTTTAAATGAGAACCCATTCTCCTGGTAAAAAGGGAGACTTAACGCACCCAACAACGTTTTAAATACCTCTTCCGTGACTGGGTCTGAATTGATCTGTGAAGTGATAAACTGTTTGAAACCAGGTATATTATCTTCAAGAGCAAAGAAAATATCCGTATGCCCCCCAATATGAGCATCTCCTCCCATCAAAGTTACCTCCCTCATTAGATTAGCACCATCCTGACTGGGATTCTTCCAATCAAGCAGGGCTTTCAATAAAGTAAATTGTTCATCCAATCTGTGATACGCCCAATGTTCTCTAGGGTCATAATGAGCCGTAGGGCTCACCTGTAAAAGAACATTTTGTGCGACTGTAACAATAGGAATAGTACTCACAACAATAATGTTCTGTAGGTTTCCAATGAATGAATTCAGCCATAATTCTGGCTGTTGTGTCAGTGACTTTGCCAATAATTGGGCCAATCCTTATAGATTGATAGTGGAGCTCTTCTTGAGCGAAGGTTTGCTCCATATGAACTTGTGTTCTAATATCAATTGAACCACCAAGGACCAGAATGGTGATGAATATTACTAAATTCTTCAACATTTGAAAATAGAGTTTGGATTATTATTATTATAGGTCTGAAAAGGAAAATGTTAATTTAGTTTATCCTTCTAGAAAATTAGAAGGCTTTCTATTTTAAAATTTAAAAACTCTTAAATAAGGGATCCTCTAGAAATCTTTGTTTGGAATTTAATCCCTCATCTAATCGCTATTTTAGGCATCCTGCAGATTGCAATTTAATTGGATGCTAATTTTTAATTCTTTGCTTTAAATCATTTCTAATGAAGCTTCATTTTATCAGACACTCGCTTAAGTATACCCACGTTGGCTGACTCTAGAGAGAAGATGTTATACTGTAATGATTTCTTTCTTTCAGATTGAGAAACTGGCAAAATTGAAAGTTTAAATTTGTTAGTTTTATTCAATAAATTAATGCGAATTAGTATCGTGTTTTGATTATGATATTTGAGATCTAAATGCAAATACGGAAGTCAATTGTGTTATATTTCAACATTAGACACTATTCTATTATCAATCAGATTGCAAGAGGAAATTTTTCCAAAGGAAACCTTGGGCATGGAAGCAGAGTTAATAACAAACTCATTGAAAGTGTATCAAATTACAGCCTTCTGAATAATAAAGTGTTACTTCAAGCCCCTGACAAATATAATAAGTTAGAATCTATTATCTGAACTCAAGAAATACATCTCTACTCTAGTTCTGTTTGGCATTATCAAGGAGAAGCACAAAGTTCATTTTTAGATACTCCAGAAAGCTCTATATAGATCATAGGTCGTTGGGAAGGTGGTATTGGATGGCAGCCTTTTATTAATGAGAACTATTCTGAAACAAAGAAATACCGTCCTCGGTATAACCTTCATCAAGTAAAAATACAGAGTTCATCTCTAGATACACCACGAAACGTCATGTCGATCAAAGATATGTGAGACGATTAATATTAGGTGGAGGAAATCTAATGAGAATGAAAGATCATTTTTCAGCCATATTTAAGGTGATTAGAATTCCGACACCTAAAACATTTGAGCCTGCCCATCAATTTCATGACGTCTCGATGTTCGGGAGACTTTGGAATTTGGGATCCTTCGCCGTTCACTTCATTGGAATCAACATTAAAACAGAAGAACAGGCTTGAGAGCTTCAGTTTCAAAATGAGTGATTACAATGAGACCAACGATCCGAATGGAATAATCATAAAGAAGATAATTGAAAGAATAACTCAACTAAGGCATCTTGAACTCGATGTATAATATGAAATTAGAGAGCAAATGTTTAGGGAATTCCTGCTGATAGCTATGAGACTCAAGGCTATTATTATAATGCGACTATTTTCCCTGAAGAACTGATAACTTGCTTCAAAAGCTCCCTAAGGAATATCCAAAATCTTCACCTTGTATTACTAATAGTAGAAAATTATCAAGAGATAATCGAGTAAATGGCTGGTCTAAAGAAAATTGTCTCATTATCCATTTCAGAACTTTGCTGTTACGATCAGTATTTTGAATATGCAAAAACACTGAAGAATCTAGTTTCCCTAGAGAAAGTAGTGCTTGATGTGCATACGAAATCTTCAGAATTGCAGAATTTCTTCGAGACTTTTTCAGGATTTCCCAATATCAGAGATATATCTCTATCTTTATGTATGAAAATCATGGTATCAGCCTACCAGGAATGAACCTTACGCCTAATTTCTCTTTACAGAAATTAAATCTACGCATGAACTGTCGACATGGATTTGAAGGAATGATCAAAGTCACTTCCCAAGGAATAACTCAATTTAAAAACTTAACTCAACTAAAAATTACAATATCCTCGCTTAAACTAGAGTTGAGTCCCATGAAAGATCTCTGCACAGCAATAAAAAGCCTGGACACATTGAACAACCTCGATTTGTTTCTGATTGTGAGGGAATTACTCAGTGATCAATATTCTACAATACTTTCACAGCTAAAAACCTTAAAGCCCTTGTCGAGATTATCATTAGGTATTGACTCAAATTTTAGAGACATAATCAATGAATCTGCTCTCGTAGAACTTTATTCTTTAATCCAAGCACAGACTCATCTCAGGAAATTGCATCTTTCTTTTTACAATAATGCTAAACCAGATCAGAACTTTAAAAATCTCATTCCGTCTACTAGTAATCTGCTCAATTTAGAAGAACTAACCATTGAAATTTATGGATCGAAATTTGATTCACTCATCTTCAGCTTTTTTACAGAAGCTCCATGGCTTCAGGACAGACTACTGATCTTGGGTCTGAGGACCATCTACACTACAACCAAGTTAGAGGACTATTGTGCTGCACTATCTCCAATTCATAATTTTAAAAAACTTAAAACTCTCAATTTAGCATGCATTGGGACTAAATTTGAGTCTGAGAACTCATATTTGCTAAAGGATACTCTAAGCAGCCTGAAGAAAATTAGCGGACTAAACATTAACATCAAGGAAAGCTTTTATGATTGGTGATTTCATTTTCTCGTTTCTGTTGATTAAGCCTATTGCTAGTCAACTTATATTATGTCTTCAATGGAAATTTATCCACATCGTGAAGTTATGAAGCTCTTTTCTATGGCTATCTCAATATTATAGCACGATAAATTATTCTAAGTGAAAGACTTATTGTAACAATCAATTTTTAAGATTTGAAATAGCGTATAGTAGATTGAGACATTTTCAGAGGTTGAGAAGGCTTAAAAACCTCTGAAAGGGCCAATATCTCCTAGAATTAGATATAAGTCTGACCAAATTAATTAATTCAAGTATTAACCGCCAAATCCTAATGGTGCACTTTAGATCCCCAGAGTGTAAGAAATGTAGATGGTTTTTGGCCTAAAGAACACTTCAAGCCTGCAGCTGGGATTTATCCTCACTTACACCCTTCCTCGTTTCTTCAGAAACTAGTTTCTGTTTTCAGCAGAAATTGAGGTTAATTTCCTTCTTTTTTGCCTGTTAGTAAAGCTCTTAGACCAACATGGACCAATTCTGTTCTATAACTATTTCTCCTAACCAAAAATTAACATGTAAGGCCTGATATAACGAGGTTTTAAATTCGGCCCTGATCTTCTAGACAGATACTAGTTCTAATTTGGTGTATAAGAGTCTTTGCTAAGACCTAGCTTGATAATTCAGTTCTAGTGCGATGCCAGTATTTTCATCTACTCATTGTGCTAACTCCTATGGCACCTAGCATTCAGCTGAAGGGGCTATTGAAAGGACTTAATTCTTTTTGGAATTTATGGGACCATGCTCCTGTATATGAAAATAGTACTAAACTCTGCAATGAGCCTAGGAATGGCCTGATCTGGCAAGATCCTTCTCAAAATTATGGAAGAGTTAAGCAAAGGACCTTTAGAGTGAAGATCTGAAGTTCAAGAATGAGTATAAATTTATTTTGGATGTTTGATACTGTTATCATGAAAAAAATTATATAAAAAATACGCCTGCTAATCAAATATACAATTCGATGATGTAATATTTGATATTATAGGACAAGCTCGCAATTTATTTAATATATCAGATATATATTTGAAATTTAATAACAAAATACAATTTAGAACATCACATGAGTAGTTCTGTCATTGAAGATCACTTGGAGATGGTCCATGACACCCTCTCGGATATGAGCTCACCCACACTAGAGAGTTTACATTCAAATTCTCTTAGAAATATTCCAAACTCTCTTTTCCCTTTGATGGTTTTCGAGGCCGAGCCATCAAAGCCCTTTGAAGAGTGCTCCTCAAAATTGTCTAGTCTTATAGCCCGGAGCACCCTGGAGATAAACAAGACCTTCAATTTCTTAATTGAGGACTTGATCAAGCTGAAAAACTCTATCTTAAACAACTTCCTCGAAATCACACGTGAGAAAGCGCTTGAGGAATGCAAACAGTTATCCCAGGACATCTTAAACTATCTTGACAAAGTACATACTAACCACTTCAAAGACTTGGCTTTACAGGAACTCAGGGACATATTTAGTACTCATAAAGCGGGAATTAAATTTAATACAAGCACCCCTCGCTTTCTTGTAGAGGGAACCGAGAAAGTTCTCGACTCTATAAGATGTAAAAGCACAGAACCACTCAAGGACTGCATGTTCTTGGCGTCAAAGTCTGAGGATATTCAACTACAGAGACAAATCATACACTTCGACTATCAGTTAAAAGAACTCTTTGAGAGCGAGAAAAAATTCAACTTAGGCCTTATGGTCGAACACCGAGACAGGGTCTTAACAGGTCTTGTTAGTTTCTCCAATACCTTAACACACAGCTTTGTCTCACTCTACGACCCAGCTAACAGAAAGGTCCTTGCTTCTCAGAAAGTTTACAATTATGGTTCCTTGCCTTTTAGGATTGAGTACTCGAAGAAGTACAACCTTTTCCTTGTACACGACTTCAGAAGGAACATTTTATTCTTGAGACCAAAGAAGAATGGCGGTTTCACAAGGGTGAAGACCATCAAGACAAATTTAGTCCCTTCTGCCAGTATGGATCAGTTCTACGTTGAAGAGATGAATGCCCTGATTGCTTTCAGGGACTACACCTTGTACCTTTTTAATATTATAACAAACAAGGTCATCCAAGAAAGACAGTTTGAACATAAGATATGTTCAGTCAGTTATTCTTCCACTCACAAGATGCTTGCAGTTATGCTAGAGTCCAACACCCTCCATCTTCTTCAAGTCGCGAAGAATGGAAGAATCCAAACTCACAAGCTCTTGTTTGACCTGGACTCCCATGGGCAGGTCACTGTCGAAGAAGATACCATTCTTATTTGCTCTCCTAGGCAAAATGCAATAAATTTCACCATCATTGAGCTTGGGCAGAGCCCTAAAATCCATAAAACCAGTTTCACTCACGAATTGGGTAAGTTAGCTCCCACGAATATCATAGTCATGCCTAAGCAGAAAAAGTTTAATTTTGCCTACTTCGATGAGTTTGACCATGTGAAGAAGATTGCTGAGTACAACTGGACCACACAGAAGTACATTCTTGAGCCTTACACCTTGCTCGCCAGCGAGATGGTTGAAGGAGATCAAGACCTCGAGATGAATATTCTGTGTGGAAATGAGAATATGATGCTGATTCAGGTGGCTGAACTGGATAACACTCCAGCTATTGGGAACCAAGGCTGGGCTTTCCCAGCTCCCAGGTCATGGAAGACCGCCCTTATGTGCTTAAGGGAGTCTTCAGAGAACTAAACTACTATCTACTGAATAAATACGTTTAGAAAACCTATTCAAGTTGAAAGTAAGGTCTGTTGTTGTATGAAATATTCTCTAGATTAACTGCAAACTTCATACTATAACACTCTTTACAGCATTCTCGCTATGCGATTGTTTGAAGTGGAACATTACAATAAAAACAGTATGTTTTTTGAAATAAATTTTAAGGCAGGCAGTTAAATTATTACAAAGACCCAAAGGTTGCATTCAACATAAGTAACTTAGGCTCTATCCTAGGAAATAACGGGGCTCACCCTCTTTACACCTTCATTACAAAATTGTGCATGACAAGAAAAATGCTATCAAAAGTTTCCTTACTCTTTTTTCTTCTTCTCTGTTAAATCAATCATGATAGAAAAGAACCTTTTTCCTAATTTCCATACCAGAATTCCAATCCCTAGAATTATCAGAATTATAGCAATCGATCCTAGCAGAATATGCCCCAACATTATAAATAAATAAGGCTCAGCATTGTGAAATTGTTCCTTAACTTTCATCAAGAGCCTGCTCACTGGGGATTCTTCCAAAACACAATATTTCTCTAGGTCAATAATTTCATCTTTAAACTCAAGTTCTTCCCTCGACAGTTTCTTCTCCAGTACAACTTTTCCTTCTTCATTCCTGGCCTGAAATGTCACTCCTTTATCGTCCTTGAAATTAAACCTCAAGACTCCAAAGTTCTTGTCAGTGTATCTGTCTCTTTCTGTAGAGTACGTGTCGGGGTACAACTTCCTCACAAACCCTAGGCTTAAGAAATAATGGCTTCCCACATGATGGGTTATACCACTTGAGGTAAATTCATACAGGTCATATCCCACTTTTTCCTTACAAGGGAACTTCAATATCTCTGCAAAATGCACATCCCCAGTAATTAATATAACCCTGCTCACCCTATGTTTCCTAATCAAACTAAGCAACTTGTCCCTGCTCTCAGCATACCAGTGTTCCTGTATGACCCTCTCATCAGGAAAGACCTGAGTCCCAGTCCCAATAACAATATATTCAGCCTTATTATTTTTCAATTCTTGATCAAGCCAGTCCCACTGGGCATCCCCCAGCATATCCCTTCCCTCAGATCTCCTGTCTCTGAAGTACCTTACATCCAAAAGTATCACCTTTATTTTGCTTGGATCCCCAATATAACAGGAATCATACATTCCTGCCCTAGTCCATCGTGGGCTATCCTTGGGCTCATCAATAAAGTCCAGCCAGAGTTTCTTTACAACATCCTTGTATGGAAAGTGCTTGTTGCCATTGTCGACACCATAGTCATGGTCATCCCAAACCCCTATAATAGGGACATTCTCTCTCAAATGGACATATTCAGGAAATTTCTTGTATTTCTCATACAGATCTGAAACGTAACTAAAACCTCCATAGATGAACCACCCTGGTAAAATTCTCTTATCTACATATGCCACATCTCCGAGCCAAATCCAGACATCAGGGTTCATTTCAACTACTCTGTAGAAAATTTCAGCCGGAGTTTCTCCACGAAATTTGTGAGAATAGCAGGAGCCAAAAGTTAGAGTTATATTATCCAT
>Ga0065720_1002935_pt1 | contig 46929 bp, 36 predicted proteins | sample Thericmetagenome_FD_59107 | JGI IMG/M metagenome (GOLD analysis project Ga0065720, IMG submission 59107) | Thermophilic microbial communities from the Joint Bioenergy Institute, California, USA of rice/straw/compost enrichment - eDNA_2 v2... | ecosystem: Engineered > Solid waste > Grass >... | reverse complement strand
ATGAATAAAGTCGATGGTCTCATCATATTTGACTTGGAAGATGCTGAAATGGAAGAGATTCTACAGATAAAAAATTCTATTCATAGAAAACGCCTTAGAAATGGTAAGCTTAATGACCAGTTTGAATATCCATCCCTAGGTATCACTATCCTGCAACAATTCAAAAATCAGATTGAAAAAGCTAAGAAAAAGACTGGATCTGAGACAAGTAAGTGTTAGATCTAACAGACTCACAATTTAGTTCATGAACACCCTTCAGTTGATACTTTTGAGCAATCCCAAAATCTTTCAACCTCAGTCTTCAACAATCAGCAAGCCAAAGTTCTTAGTATTAAAAGCAATCAATTGTATCAATCTAACCTGCAAACTGCCCAAAAGAGAGACCTTGAGAATATATTCAACACAAACGCCCTAGCAAATTATGACATCGAGCTTAGTAATCCTCTTCCAAAGACTTATCCATATGTAATTTGCTTGGAATGATTCTTAATCAAATAGGAACAAGCCATTGAAGAGGAAAAACTCCAAGAACATTTCAATTTAAGTGACAAAAAGAATCAAAGAATGCAATTTCTAGAAGACCAAATTGCAACTGAAGAACCTAAAGCTAATCAAAACCATATGAATATCGAAGATGAACCAGGAAGTGCACGACTTAGAAAGCATCACTCTGAAGCTGTACCTCACTCTCAAGAACTTCATGTCGCTCGTAGCAAGTCCCTTGCTGATGGCCCTTTGAACGGCAAGGGTTCACCTGAGTCTAGAAAATATACAAACCCACAGAATAGTGGTAGCAAGAGCAAGAAGAAGAATGAGGGTATTAATTCATTTCAAGAATTTCACCCTGGCTCAGGACAATCGGCTGAACTTATCATTCAGCCTGTTGATGGAGTGCAATCTAATAATTTCTACTGCATAAATGAGAACGGAGGAAGAATTGGAAGACATTCGAACAATGAAATCGTCATTCTCGAAGAATCTGTGAGCAGACACCACTCAATTATTGAATATAAAGACGACAAATTTTATTTGATCGATATAGGTAGTACTACTGGAAGTTTCATAAAGATCGTTCTTCCACTCATCCTGGAAGAGAAGATGATCATCGAAATGGGATCAAACCAATTCTATGTAGAGCAAATAATCTGTCACGATGAGGACAATGGTGAATTACACTTAAAGATTATTGAAGGAATGCATATTGGTAGAGAATTTGTCATTCCTAATACTGCCACTATTGGAAGAAAGGGACATCTGAGTCCAAATATTATTGCTTTGATTGATGATTTCCACTTGAGTAATACTCACTCAAAGATCACTTATGCCGATGGAAAGTTCATTTTGGAAGACCTTGGCTCAACTAATGGGTAATTATCGATAGTATCTCTTCTAATATTTAATAGATCATGGCTCAGAATTAGTCCTGAAGGAGAAAGAAGCAAACCATATGAGTTAACAGATAATATGATTTTCAAGATTGGTGCTTCTTCAACTTTCAAAGTTAAGAGATCGAATACTAACTACTTGGAGATGATGCAGCCTAATAAAAACTATGACAGTAGTATAAATTGCGCTATCTGCTATGAGAATGACAGAGACGCTGTATTTATTCCTTGCAAGCATAATGTGGCTTGCTTGAAATGTAGCAAGAACATTAAAAATTGTCCTGTATGTAGATTTAAAATTACTGATGTAATAAAGATATATAAGAGCTAAACTTGATTTATTGCTAATTCTATGTAGTATGTACTTGTAATAGAGCATAAAATTGTATTTTTTATGTGGATTCGATCTTACGATATGAATCTTAAAAGTGCCTTTCAATTAAACATACAACCAAGATCAAAAATAAGACAAATTACTCATTGTTTTCGTCAAGCTTTCTTAACAATGTAGCAGCATAATCCGGGGAATAGTATTGCACAACTTCTTGTGGGTACAAGGCGTTAATTTCGTCGACCAATACTTTAATCTTGGAGTCACCCTTGATTTCTTGTATCTTCTTCAAGCCCTCACTCAAAACAAATGCCCTATACATCTCAATAAAATTTATACTAAATATTACTTCTTAGCAGCGGGGTCATTAGGCAAGGTCTTAGCGAATTGGCGAAGAACGTAAGGAAGGATCTCGTTAGGAGCTTCCTACAAAAATTAGAAAAATTTTTTCAAATAATTACAGAGATCAAAGGTTCAAGAGCAGGAAGGTGAGAGCACATTTGGAGAATGGATTTAAGGGCCTTCTTAGCCTTACCTTTAAGGTCCTCACTACTTTCAGGGTGGGTGTAAACCTAAACAAGTTAGATTCGTATTTCTTGTTATTTACAGTCAAGAGATGGGAAGGAACATCAGCTTCAGCCATAGCTCTAGCATGTTCAGCAGAATGTCCACCGATTTGGCCAAGGGCCCAGGCAGCAACTCCTTTAAGATGGTCTTCGGGCTCCTTGATAAGAGCTTCCTTAAGAGGAGCAATACCCTTAGAAACAATAATACCCATAGCGAGAGATTCGTCGAAGGCAGCAATGTAACCAAGAGTCATGATACCAGGTAATCTAGCACTACCCTTAGATTCACTGATATAGTCGACAAGAGCAGCAGCACCTCCAGCATTGCAAATAAGCTTGGCAAGTTCAGGAGAGTGCTTGGCGATTTCTCTAATACAAGTAGCAGCATTCTTTCTGACCATGACATCCTGATCCTTAAGGCAGTTCAAAATCTTAGGGAAAACTTCAGCCATGACGACAACACCAGCAAGTTCAGCGTGGTGCTTGGCAATTTGGGCAAGGCAGTTGCAAACTTGTCTCTTGAGTTGAGCATCACCATGTGAGATCAAGGCGGACAAGAAGGGAGGTGCACCGTGATCAACAACAGATTGAGCCAATTCAGGAGAGTGCTTGCAGATTTCACTGAGAGCGCTGGCAGCAATTCTTTTCAAGGTAATTTCGGGTTCTTGAATACACAAAACCAAAAGTGGAACGGCACCAGCATCAACAACAGCTTGAGCCAAATCGGGTGTGTGCTTTGCGATATAACTAAGAGCCCATGCGGCAGCTTCCTTGACGCTAGGGTCGAATTCTTCAAGACAAACAACAAGTGCATCAAGAGCGCCAGAATCAACGACAGCTTGAGCAAGATTGGCTGAATGCTTGGCAACTGCTCTTAAAACGAAGGCAGCAGCTTTCTTGTAGAATCTCTATTACGCTCAATAAGGATCGTATTCAAACTTACGTTTTGTTCAGCGAGAGAATAAACCAATTGAGGAAGAATTTGGCTAGAGACAACAGACTCGGCCAAATCCTCGGAATAACTGGCTAATCTACCGAGAGCAAGGGCAGCAGATTGTTGGATGCTTGGAACATTATCCAAAAGGAGGGGTCTTAAGAGAGACATAACACCTAATTAAGTTAAAAATGGATTGATCTTTGGAGTACCGGCACTTTGGAGGGCTTCGATGTTTTGGGGTCTGGTGGCGAGTTCGGCGACGGTTTGGACAAATTGAACTCTGGCCTTTTGGTAAGCTTCAAAGGGCTGAAGGACAGCTCTGCTCATTTATGATTTACTTGTTAGAAGAGTTATAATTTATTTTTATAACGTTTGACATCAAATGCCAAATACAACTATGTAAATTGGAATTGTATAAATTGACAGTTTTAATAATCTCTCAGTAAAAATAGCTCTTCCTCAGATTGGAGCTTTGGAGGAACAGGCAACAGCCATGTTGAACGATCTTTTCCGAAGATATCTTCAAGGTTCCTCATAAAGTCTTTCTTATCGAATGGATTCTAGCAATTAGTTTTACGAAATCGAGTTTTTACTCTTTGAACTATCCCCTTTAGATGATATTCTACTGTTGTAATATTATGAGATGCACAGTAAAGTTGAAATCCTCCTAAGAAAGCCACAGCCAAACTCAAAGCAAGGCATGTCATCGAATTTATCTGAAGTTGCATAGCATCATTAGCAGATAATCCCTAGAAAATAAATGAGGATATTTTTTGTTTTACGGCCATGAATGTCTTGTCTCCCATCAAGCAATAGATCAATTCCCAAAAGAAGACTTGGAGCATAGCGATTACAGCATAGAATAGGAAACCAATAAAGTATTTATGATTGTGTAAGCCTACACAATTTCCAACCCAAGGACAATGATGGTCCATTCTGACCACGCACCTACGGTGTCAATTCAGTTTAAAATATGCATACTTTCCACACTGTTTACAGTGATGGGATCTTGGAAGTTTTACTCTATTACACTTGAAACAATATCCTGTTTCCTTTAGCTGTAAGATAGGACTAAAATTCTGAGTCTGAATTGAACAGTATTACTCTTGGCCTAGTCTTCTTATTCTTTCCTCGTCAATTCGAACGCCACTTTCGATATCTGTATCACCTTGTCTGGTCTCACTATTACTGTTATTTAATAATCCTCGATTGTCAGCCGACTCTAATTTTCCAAATTTGTATTTGATGAGCTTTTCTTGGGTGGCCTTGATTTCCTCTACATTCGAGAAGCTTTCATTCTGCACGTTAACTTTTTTTAATTTTCATTATTACTATATTCGGAGATAGATATCCTGGTCCAGTCGAGATACATTTGATATAGAACCACAACATCATAATGACGAAGAAGTGTGATTCGATGAAGACAAAGATTCCGAGAGTAGTATACTAAAATTGATTGAAGAAATCGAAAATTACAGTATTTATGAGCTGTCTGAGGAAGATGAAGATATAAGCATAGTACTCCCAGCAGAATATAGCGAAAACGAATAAGATTGTGGGGACATTGTTGGAATTCCAAGGCAATCTTCTCTTGTCGACGTAGGGAGTCATGTTAAATTTTATTTTGAGTGAACTTTCTTGATTCATCATAATAATTATCAGGGATGGGGAGTAATCATATGTAGTAATAGAGAGATACCAGAATAACTGAAATTTACAGTACACAGATAATAACTAATTCTTGTTAATTTTCAACAACAAAAGTGACTCTCCTTTTCATATTCTTCTTAGAATGAATGTGTGAGAAAAGCTTGATCATTAATCCCGGCACACTAATGATCTGCTCTTCCAAATTAGGGTGAAGCTTGTAAACCTTGTCAAAGTCTTCAATGAAAATTGTCTTGCACTTATCAATTACTGCACTCCCAACTAAAGGATGCTTTTCTGCTAAAATCAGCATCTTCACAATATTGGTTTCATCTAATTTTGCCAGCATATCCTCTTCACATTTTTGCTTAAGATCTCCAATAAGATATTCATCAGCCAGAAGCATCAAGTCAAAAATATCGAACACATCATCAGGAAACTTGATTTCTCCACAGTACATCCAGGTCAACATCAATTTGAATAATTCAGGTCTTTCACATTTGATTATTACTTCTTCAGAAGCATTCTCCTTGAGGCTAGAATTAAACATGGCCTCAAATTTAGCTGAACGCGTCACTAATATGCATTTATGACATTGGATTATCTCTCCGTTCACGTTCAAAGTAACATCAGAAAAAGTCCCAGCATTAAGTAGTCCCATGAAAGCTGCCTTTAGAGAATTTGGTGGTTGAAGGTTAAACTCAGAGGTATGAAGCACTTTTACATGACAATTGGACATGATGCAAAAGTCCGGGTTCACGTCTCTTCCTCCTATGAGAAATCTAACTGTAGAATAGGTGACTCCAACAATTCCACAGAATTCGTAGCAATATGATTGAAAATTTCTTGGTTTGGCAATAGGAATATTTTTGTAGCAATTCTTTAGAAGAAGAACTTGAGTTTTTGAGTTATTGTAGAGATCTTCCGCTGCTTCGAAGATAATATCATAGGTTTCACTCTTTTTTAACATATACTTTTGTTTAAATCTATAAATAATTAAATTGCATTTAGAAAGTCTGATATCTCAAATATCCTCTTCAAGCACCTTTCTATTGCTTTAATTATTTCCCAATCCGAACTGAAAGCTTAATTAATACCTGGTTGAAATGTATTTTTCTATATGGTTTTTAAGGGGATTCTAGCTTTGAAATTTTGTTCAGGTTGAGAATAAATTTCTAGATAGATATACATAGAAACAATATTTTAAATAAATTGTTTCTTCATTGGGAACTTGTCACGATATTCTTCAGATAACTAAGCTATTTTTTCACTGATTCTCGAGTAACTAAGAAGAAAAGTTAAAAATATCACAGCCACACTAAAAAGTACTTAAATAAAAATAAGCACTGTTCTTTAAGACAAGTTGCATGATTTACTAAGAGAGCATGCAGATCATATGATGAAACAGGGAGAATCATGAATCATAATCATTGAGTGAGATGAGAGGGAAATAATTGTATCTAAACTTAAATTTTATTAGTTTCTGCATTGAAATGAGTGACATTGACGACTTATTAGACGATTTAGAGAAAGAAGAGATATTCCAGGAAAGAAAAGAGGCTGTCACAAAAAATAAACACAATTTCTTAGACGAGTATGGCACATTTACTTTCTTTTACGTCCTAGACCTCTATCAACTCATCAAGAGACAAAATCTATTGATAACACAGAAGATATTTTAGCAGAAATCCTTGAACAGTATGGCAATGACCCCGTGGAGGGTTCCACAGAGAATAGTATATTTTTTGGAACAATTCTAAACCAATTTTAGCGGAAGATTCCCCCTTGAAAAAAGAAAAGACTTCTACTACATCCAGTCAAGAGAAAGGTAAATGATAACCAGTCTCGAGGAATAATTCTTAGATAAATCTTCTCTCGGGCTCAAGAAACCTGATAGAAGGATATCAGAAAAATTGGATATGAGATTTTCGTCAGGCAAGAGGACAGACAAAAAGAAATTACCTAAAATCGACGATATTTTCAATGACCCTTTCTTTAGCAAACCCAAGCCAAAGTCTGAGTCCAAGAAAGACTTAGACCTCAAAGAATCTATTCAGAAAATTCAAATAGAAAATAATGATAATAAATCCTCAGAAAGCAAAGGAGACTCTTCTAAACTAGTCCTTGAAACAGAAAAGTCAAAGTCCAATAAAGGAAGCGAAATTTTTGACAATCAGCCATCAAGCATAGACTTTTCCTCAAAAAAGGAATTGAATCTCGATGTCAACATAAGTCCAGACAAAGGCCGCGGGGAATATTCAGAGAAATCTACTCATTCAGAAGTATTGGATGAAGGACAACAGGCTGGAAATCTTGAGAAAAACTCACGTAGCGGCAGCCTTGAAGCAAAATCTAAGCCTGAAAGTGTATCAATAACTGAAATTCAGGATAAAAAGCCAACTCGCTCAGGTATGATGGCAAGCCAAGATATAGAGAACTTCCTATTGGAAGATGAAGAGGCAGCAAATCAACCCACTGAAGCTCAAAACCAAAATACAAATGCGAATGATAATTTCTTTCTTGAACTTCTTCAAAATAAGAATCAATCCCGATTATTCAAAAGATCTGGAGTTGATTCGATCTTCGTTCCAGGAAAGCAGAAGATCATTAGAAAGAGGGTAAAACAAGAAGAGGCCTCACAAAACAAATTTCAACCTGAAAAGAGTTCTAGCCTGGCAGAATCTTCCTTAAAAGTTTCTTCAATTAGAAAAGGAAGCACAGCTTTTTCGAATATTAGAATCCCAGAAGATCCTCTTTACACCTTTGAAAAAGAAGATTATGAGGCTACAAGGCCGTTATTTGTGGATAGTTATATTAAAAACTTTCTGGTGAGTGAGAATCCTTATGTCTCTGATTACACTGTTCCCCTTACCCAAACCATCACAATGCATGAAATTTCCAGACCATTCTATCTCGAAGTTGAAGGAGGAACAGCAATGGGAAAGCCAATGTGCATATTGGTAAATATTCTATTCACTCCACTTAATCATCTTAGAGAGTATCTGAAGACATGCTTGCAATTGGTACAACGATAGGACAGATCCATATCTATCATGCTCATAACTACAATCTCTTGCATAAACTAGGAGGCCCAAAGGAGACTGTTTATGGAGCTGTAACAGCCATGGATATGAGAGAAAATTCAAAGTTTTTGGTTGTCGGTTATGAGAAAGGAGCTGTTATTGTCTGGGACATAACTACCAAAGCCCCGATTAAGGTTAATGCCACTCTTCATGATTCAATGGTAATTATTCTGAAGATAATAAGAACGGAACCGTCCCTGCAATATTTCTCTATTGATACTGGGGGCACTGCAATGCTTAATGAACTTGAGAAGCTTATGGTGTTTTATAACCAAGACAGTCAGTGCATTTTTTCTAAAGCTGCTGGGTTGAATTTTATTCAATTGGAAATATTGAATACATATTATTCTGCCTCTCTCAAAATAAATCGAAGCGGAGAGGCAGAGCACGTGGTCGCAATAGCTGCGACTCAACAAATTGTTTTTTTCTCTTTGGATGCATCATCCAAGGCCACAAAAGTCTTATATAAATATCCCAGACCGCCTATTGTCTATGAAGAAGCTCTTCCATATATTTGCTGGTATGAATATCATAACCCCGAAGACCCCGATGATATAAAATATTGGCTTTTAATTGCCTGGGGATTCTGCTTATTCGCCATTGAATCTGTAAAGAATAATGATGATGTGAGCTTCAGAGAAGTTGGATATATGAAGTTCGGGGCAGAACTTAATCATTTAAGCCTTATTGATGACAACCTTCTGCTCGTGTTGGACCATGAGAAGTTCCTTCACTTGATTCATGTTGATGATTTCCAAAGGAATAATAGCTTTATTCTTCCTGACGGAAGTAAACCTAATAATCTGCAAGAAGATATCAGTATATACAGTGAGCGTCTAGGCACTCCTGAGGGATTTGAGCCTATGTTCCAAAGGAATTTCCAAGTTTTAAATGGTGTGAAAACCTTGATGAAGTATTACCATTCGACTATTACGATCTTGAGAGAAGCACATGAGTCTGTTATGATTTACAATAATAATATTTATAAACTGAAATTGAACGATTGGAGAGAAATCCTTGATTTGGTGGAGAAGGAAAATGACTACATTAAGCTATTTACTATTGGATTGGCACTCTATAACCAGGATATTAAAGAAGTAAGTCAAAACGAAGACGACAATGAACGAAAGCAAGAGCTCAGAAATCACTTTAAGGATCAGTTGAGAAGATTCATTACAAGTCAGCTCATTGGAAAAGATCTAAAGAGCGATGATCCATCACATACACAGCTACAAGAAGAAGTCACTTTAACATTAATTGACTTCTGCTTGGAAACTGAGATGGAAGATTTTCTTTTTGATGATGGAGTCAAGTGCATGGCAACAATGGGCCTAAGAGATCTCTTCTTAAAAAGCTTGGAAGCCTTTATTAGATTAAATAAAATCCACTACTTTGCAAAGTTTGAGACTCTCAAAGAAGTTATTGCCTATTACCATAATAGCGGAAAGACCAATCTGGTTCAACAGCTCATTGCCAATCTGGATATAACAAGATGGCATCCTGATGACAGAGAAATTCTGCTGTTGACTTTGATGACTATATGTCTAGAGACTGATTTGTACACAGCATTGGTGTACTTGTGTATTAGAGGAAGTGAGAATTTCACCCTTCCATTTTTCACATTCTTGAACAAAGCCATAGAAGCTGATGCCAAAGGACAACTTGCGGAAAAAAGAAAATATACTCTAAGATGCTTGTGGTATATCAAAACTATTTTCAAAAGAAGCATGCTGTTCGAAGAGGAAACTATTTCTGAAGGGAGAATGATCATGATTCTTAGAGATCTAATCCTTCTTGTGATGGAAGACCAAAACTTGAGATTGTTCTACCAAGTCGAGCCACAGCTTACTACAATTTTGCTATCTATGCTTTTTGGAGGTGAGCTGTCCTTGCTGGTAGAGGATTTATATGGCAGAATAAAGATAGGTAAACAAACAGTCAGTGAGACTTCTTCTGGAAAATCTGAGTATGAGAATAACTTACATTTCCAAATGTTGAACAAAATCACAGAATTTTCCAAGGACTTCTTCCCACCCTCCCAGGAAAAAGACAGAAAAGCTTGCATATCATTTATCTTCTCAAAGGTTGTTGAGAATCAAAGACATAAGTTTATGAATGAAAGTGTCTGTATGGATCTTGTTCGCTATATAATACAAAACCATGAACAACTTGAACCCTTCATTATTCTTGATTACAGAACCACCTCAATTCCGCTAAAAGATGAAAATGGAAAGCTAATAAATCCAGAAGAAGAGATCCGTAGCAAGATCACAACTGAATACATGATAGAAAAGAAGGCCACTATTATAGAAAGATTCCTCATGTACACAAGATCCTTACTCAAGAAACCTGAAGTCCTTAGTGACCTTATCAGAATGTGTGATAATACCATATTGTAAGAGTCTACTCACCCTCATAATGTTCTAGTGCTGAGCCCATGTGTTTCCTACTTTCATTAAGAAAAGAATATAAAAGATGCTTTGAGAGATACTTCCACCCAAGAAACCCACCTCAGACTAAGGTATGATCGATATATTTCTCCCTATTTATCCCTTAGAAAAAATGCATTCAATGGGCAATGACCACAATGGCTCAATTATTGGCTGACAAAGATCCCTCATTCTTGGAATTCAAATCTATAGTCTATGATAAAATTGAAGACTTGGTACTCTTCTATGCTTTATTTTCTAATTTTCAGGTCATTATTGATCCAGAGAAGACCAAGAACCTCATCTACACATACTTCAAAGATGAAGAGAAGGCAGTGATTCTTAAACTGGGAAGGAAGCCTGATGTCCAGCTCCAATTCTTGGAAAAGATTGTTCATAGTTCAAAATCATTCATTGATGATGAACTGATTGAATTACATATAAAACTCCTTTGTGAATCTCCTGACGAAGAGCATCATAAAAGAGTATTACCAGAGTTAGAGGCCTATGGCAGATATCCTCCAGCCTGCCTAGAAATTGTCAAAGCACATAAAATGAAGGAAGCTTGGGCTTTCTTAGAAGAAAAGCTGGGAAGTGCTAATGGAATTCTTGTTGCAATTGATCTTAGATTTGAGGTAGAGGGTTTGTGAATATGTCTCACATGAAAGATTTTCGAGGAGTGCTTCCAGAAATGTCTTAAAGAGTATGACAAGCTTAATAATGAGCAACTGAAGGAAATTGAGCAGAAGTTAGTGGATACAATTTCGATTTTGAAGGCTCACTTTTCAAACGATGATGTATATTTTGGAATATTTTTACATAAATTTCAGGAATTGTGGTTCAAGATCCTTGAGAAGCTGCTGGAAATTGAACAAGACATCATGATCCAGACTGGTTCAAATAAAATAAAGCAGGAATACTATAAATCTATCTTCAGAAATCTTCTAGAGAATGCTTATCTTGATGAGATTATCAAGAGTCTGCCATTTGAAATCATTATGACAGTAAAATTTTTCCTGTTCATGTCTCATAATGTTCTAGGAAGTCACTAAAAGAGCTGGAAAGATACCCATGGGTCTTGTCAAGGAGTTTTTAACCAGAATTCTGACTGATAACTACTTTGAGCATAAATTAAGAGAAGATTCCAAGAAGCTACAAATTGATGATCTGGTTGACTATCTTAAGATCCATCTTATCCCAGCAGAGGTACGAGTTTTTCTCAATTTTCTTATCATTAGAATAAAGCAACTCATCATGTAAACTGCTGCGCAAGCTGCATGTATATATTCGTCAATGAGCCTGCTATCAGCTTCGCGTGTGGCCATTTATTCCATGCAAATTCCCAATGTCTTCCATCCAAAGAAGCTGCTTGCCCTGTATGCAACAAGACAGCCGTTTCAGCTGGTAACCTTACCATTCTCTGTTAGTTATGTGTAGCTATCAAGTTCCTTTCTGGTAGAACAAAGAGGCCCCACCCCCAACAAGTAAAAATGATTTATTATATAAATTTATCTCGAAGGATAAGGACAAGGAGAGAGACAATACAAGCTTTTTAAAGTTGATTAAGGAGGAAAATTCTAATGATGCTGTGAATAAAAAAGCCCAGAAAGAACAAGCTAAACAGAATAAGAGAACCAGACTTGAGAGTCGTTTGACTATTGCTGATAAAGCAAGGGATAAAAACAAAAAAGAGGTAGAAAAATTGTCTGTCTGCTGATCTTTTAGTGTGAAAACCTGGTAGCTAAGTATAATATTCTTTAGACATATCAAAGGAATTAACGAATGAATTATAGTTCGTACTATTAAAATTCTCTAGTGTATCTTTATCTATTTTTATTTTGGCTTCCATGAAATTTCCTTTCCACCACCAATTAATTGATTCTTCAAACCCTTAGGATTAGCCCAGGGTGCGTTCAGATAGGAATCATCATTATCCTCTTCCAATTTCTAACATTATCAATCATTATAACTAATAACTTTACCTTCATCTCTTCTTCCTTTTTCCTATAGTAAGCAAGCATATTTTTATATGATTCTTGGTCAATAATGGGCTCTCTAACTGGAGGACCACCGCCAGCTTTTTGAAGCTTAGCAATAATCTTTGTCTTATCATTCTTTCCAACGTAATCAGATAAGAGCTTTCCTCTTTGGAGTTCCTTTCCAGCCCACCACATAGAGGTCTCTTTGGCAATTAAGTACTAATCAGTAAATGAATGAATATTAAAGGCTTATTACATCGTAAACATCTGTAGGGATGTTTTCCCATTCAAACTTATTTTCCAAGATCAATCTGACTGGTTCCCACTCTGGAAGTCCATGATAAGCAGGGTAAACAATCATAACAGCACCTCTGATGTTATCTATAGCATCCTTTAATTCCTTGATAGTGAGGGGAATCTTTTTATCAAGTTTTTCTTTGCTAATAACAGCTCTTGCATTTTTCACTTCATTAAGCATAACATTCACAAGCTCCTCTGAAGGGATAATACCAGTTCTGTATTGGGTTTTGTCTTCATTATATCTAGACATTATCAGTTCCTTCAAAAGTTATCTATACCTTTGTCCAGGTTCCAACTTAATTTCTGGCTTATAGCCTGGTGGGGGAAGATTTCCACTATGAAATTACTATTTCTTCTTAGTCTATATTACTCCTTATCAGGAATCATATCTGGGGCCAATCCTCTAATTTCCTCAGGCTTCAAAGGTCCATGCTTAGCGAGATCGTCGATAGCCATGCACAATCTGTCGATAATGACTCTTAAATTGTTGACTAAGGGATTATTTAAAAGTTGGAGTGGGATTACCTTCAACTAGTTCGTTGATAACTTGCTCGATGGGTGTAGAAGCAGGTACCTCATATAAGAATTGGTTGTAATCTGTCTTTTTGTAGTGAATGAGAACCATTTTGATATTGATGGAAAATTCTTTTATTTTTTATTCAAACTTTCAGAATATCTCAAATTTGTAACTTTTGCAACTGTAACAAAATCTGATACATATCCGAATTTAAATCTGATAATCCTTGCATTTTCCTAATATAGGCATCCCCTCTCTAACCTATTTGAGCACTCAAAAACGAAAATGCCCGTAGATTGTACCTTTCTATTAAGCAATTGTCAATACTTAGTTTAACTGCGTTCTTTTGGTTATATTACATATATATACTTCTTATTAACTTCTGCTTTGATAACTTAGGTAATGAAGCAGAATATTTCATAGCTCTATATGAATTACCATGATAGATTTTTAAGATAATTGAATAAATACAAGGAAATGTATATATTTCACATTATTAGCAAAGATTATGGTTGCTACACGTTAATTTCTTGTTACTTTGGGATTCCTGGAAGCCCAAGTTTTTCACAAATTTGTTGTAAAGCTGCTTCAATATTTTGTTGTCTTTTCTCAATCATGGCCAATCTATCGTTTTGTCCTTTGTCAAGCTCTTTGAGCTCAGTTCGAATTATCTGAGAATTTGCGAATATATCTTTGGAGAGTTGATTTTCAATTGTATAACTTTCGATCTTCTTATTCAAAGTCTTCACATTTATGAGATTTTGATCAATTTCATGTGCAAGCTCATTATTTAGGTCACTATCTTGGCTTTCATCATTTCTGTTATTATTTATGTTCAACAGAATAGCATTTCTTATTGCTGAAGCTGCCTCATCTCTGAGTTGGCCTCTAAGGTCTAATCTCTCATGGCACAATTTTGCCTGTTCTTCTCCTTTTGTCATGGTTAAGAAGTTGTTGAGAGCAACGACGACTAATGAAACAACATAGACACCCCAAAGGCAAACAACGAAAATGACTGATCTTCCCAAATCAGTTCTAGCATAGTAATCTCCATATCCTACAGTACATAAAGTGATAAGGACACACCACACTCCATTAAAATAGAAATTGTAGTCCATTGGTACAATCTCAGGAGGATATCTATTCAAAGGTCTTTCAGCTATCCTCAAGGCATATCCGAAATAAAAAATACTGAAAAGGAGAATGAAAAGGGTGACTGTTGAGGGGTAGTCTCTCATTACACACTTGACAGCATAAACGTAACTATTGTCAGTTCCATAGAGGCTACATAGCCTCTGAGCTCTTGGTGATCTGTAAGGACTGAGATTGAGAATCAGTCTGACAAAGAAGAACAATCTTATCAACATTAGAATATAGAGGAAGTCATTAACGTGGTAGTAAAAGTCAACATGATAATATTCATTGAAGGCAGCAACTTTGAGCCCAACAAAGAAAGGATAGGGCTGAAGCAAGAGAAAAATTGTTTGAATTATCACGCTTCTGATCTCCCCTGAAGAGAGAACAGTAAGATTTTCGCTTAATTTATTTTTTGATTTTTGTAAATTGAGGTTTTCCACATGCATCAAATAGTTGAAGATAATAGCCAAAATACTTGTAATAAGCATAAGGCCCAATAGGCCATAAACTTTCAGGTTATCTAGCCCATCAAACTCAAGCTCATATCCACAAATAGCACAGATGAGCCCGACCAGACTGAAGACACTTGTAAAGACGTCCATATTGATCATTCTCCTAAAGATCCTACGAACTTTTATAGCATCCTCAATACCTTCGAACTCATGTTTATTACACAAGAAGGACTTCAGTTCGAAGCTTTTTTTGTCATGTATCTTCAAAGGGAAGTCTTCATCCGATTCTCCAGAATGATTGGCTGAAAAGTTATTCTTTTCTTTCATAGGATTACAGTTAGCAGGCGAGCTTTTTGCGTTTTCTAAGATTTCCATTTTTGCTTTTCAGATGAGTTTATTTTCAATTATATTCGTTATGCCCACTTTATAGCATCCAGTACGCCTCTAATAAAGTACTTAAAGGGAATAAATTATTGTGAGATTCTTGGAGAACTCATCTCGAAAAGACCTGGTTTATCCATGAAAATTGATTACTCATGCAAACAAGTTAACACCCAATTTGGAAAGAAAGTTTTGCAAAATAAAAATACTTATACTATAATAATTAACATAAAAATATCTCTGAGATTCTGCTAAGTCTATCATCTTTCCACTCAAATCAACTAAAATGATCATGAGTTAGCTAATGATTGACTCTGTTACTTTATCAGACTTTTTTGTGATTTCCCATTTTTTTGTTTCGAAGATTCGTTATTATTGCAAAGACCAAAGTAAAAGAATGTGTCCATAGAAACTTGAGAAGCTGAAGTGCTGCTTGAAAGAGTCTGAAGCTCTTTTCTTCCCACCTTCATCCAGCCACCATCCAGGTCAATTTTTATAGGTGGAGGGTGTTGATCGCTAGCGTTCCTTATCAAGCTTTGTAGACTCTTTCTATCAGAATATTTATTATAAGAACTAGAGACTGATCCAGACACTGATCCATCAGTACTAGACTTCTTGAATCTCAATGATAGGGCGCCTAGTTTATTTGGAGAGTCAGCATAACTATTCTCAGCTCGGTCAGTTGTAGAAGGCTCAGTCATAAAGATATGATCATTTCGATTGGAACCTGCAAATGAGTAACTTCCGGTTTCGGATAGAGAGTTTATATTGCTAAGAAGGCCCTTCAGAGAGTTTCTTTTGACTGACAGTAGAATGGAAGATCCATGGAAGGAAAGAAGGCTGCCCTTATTAGGATGTTTACTTTTGTAGAGTTTGAGCCTCTCTGCTCGATTCTTCTTTTCAATGGCGCTATCGAAGCCAAAATCCATTTTGAAGTAGTCAACGTCATGAACTTTCTGTCTTTCAGTTTCAAACTGAGACACAATATTAAATTTCTCTTCTATCTTCTCATAAAACTCACTAAGAGATTTAATATCCTTAGTATCATTACTTCTGATGCTCTCAGTTCCTCGCCTTTTATTTGATAGATGCTGGAGTGCATATTTATTGGAGGACAATTTGACAATCTCCGAAGTTTCTGATTTTTCTCCAGACAAGGACCTGTCTCCATTTCTCATTGTGGGCATGAAATGATATCGTGAAAATGCCTTGATATATGCATTATCTTTCTCAAGTCCTTTTGGGCTGGAGTCAGGTGACTTTGACAACATTTCTTTATTTTTTGGAGAATCTGCAAATGCAGGGGCAATGTGCTTCAAACTCTGATATCGATCGACTTTGGAATTAATTTTATTAGATCTTAGAACCAAGGCGGGCGGTTCAGGGCGTTTTGCTATCACGGGAATTGTATCTAGATCAGTTGATATTAGATTGAGCCCTCTAAAGATCATTTGTTCTAGCAATTTTTTGTCTTTATTCCTTTGCTTTTCGAGATACAATTCCTTTATTTTGGTAAATGTCTCAAGTGGAAAACGACGCCTCAGCTGAGATTGTTTGATCTCTAGTATCTTTGCATCTTTAGATACTACTTGAACTGAATATCGGTAGATTCCTTTAGTTTTAGCAATGATTTCTTCTCCTATAAATGTCCCTCTACCCACCTGAGCCAAAGATATCTTTTCTTTGGTAGATCGATTTTTCGCGAAGTGCTCTGTTGCTCTCGAGTTTCTTTCAAGATAGTTATTAGGCTCTTCCACCATGATTGTCCTATAAACTTCACAAGTTCCCTCGTAAATAATGTAGACAGAGTCTCCAGACTTGCCCTCATGACAAATGTGATGTCCAAGCTCATAAGCAGTTTTTCCAAAAAGATAAAGCAATGATTCGATAACATCTTTGGAGTGGATTTGATCGATCCCCGGTATGTAATCAAAAATGAAGTCCCAAAGAGCCTTCTTCTCCTTATCATATATACTCTTAAGTGAATTGAAAATATCCTTGGTCAGGTAAAGGACCTCACAGTTAGTAATCGGATAAATTGTAGCCCCTCTCTTTTGGTCTGTCTCAAGGGCCTTCTCTCCAAAGTAACTACCCCTTTCAATTTTATCCTTAACAAACCCATATTCCTTTTCAAGTCTCTTTTCTAAACTTTCATTGGTCTTTTTGTTCAGTTTAGGTGCCTTGAAAGATCTAAATGTCGCACTATCGATTGCAGTTGTTGTCCTCTTTTTGAAGGTCGGCCTTTTAAACTGAAAAAATTCCTTATTTTCCTCACCATTTGAGATAGGAGTACTAGGGAAAGAGTTCCAATCCTTAGAATTTCCTTCTGCATTTGAACAACGTGGACTAGTCTCCTCAGGATTGCCGGGTTCGTTTCTAGACATGCTTTCGTTGTTGAGTTGAGATTGAGAAAGTTGTCCTGTCAGAACGTCTTTAGGAAGAGACTCATTTCCAAGTGAGGAGTCACCGTTTGCATCTTTTGGAGTTTTATCACTCTTATCATCTGAATTCCCGGAGAAACTCAATCTCCTTGAGTCTTTGTTAGATTCTATTATAGTATCAACTTCTTCCATGTTTTTGTCCTGAGTCTGACTTTGTGAATTGGAGCTAGCATCGAAGAGCTTTTCTTCATTTTTGTCATCTTCTTCACCTTCTTGTTCTTCCTGTATGGTAGCAGCCTTCATATTTTGCTCGGCATAGCTATCGAGCTTCTTGACTAATACATATAGCTCTCCTGAGAGAAGGATGTAAACTTTTCCATTTGAAGCATCACCTTGGACAAAAATTGGCTGGCCTTTCGGATATTTCTCGTATTTCAAACTTTTGCAGATCTGAAGAATTGCATCCATCTCAAAATTATCAGGATTAACCACTTCCTTGAAAAACCTGAACTCTTTCAAATAATCATAGAGTGCCCACGCTTCAGAATCAGTTCTTCTATTATTGAGTAATGCTCTCATAATACTTTCCTTATAATTGAGGACATTTTCAATCAACTTTGTAGTTGAGAACCTGAATGGCTTTGCCAACTTAGATTGGCCTGCTCCAACGAGGGTGGCATGTCTTGGGGATTGTTCATTGTAACTAAAGGGACTGCTTCCCCCACTTTTAGGGCTAGGGGTGGGCATTTTCCCTGGAGAATCATGTAAGGTGGAATTTTGACTCATTGCTGAATAATTAATTTATTAGAATCTCTGTTAAGAGAAGAGAATGTTTGGCGTGTTTTTCAGTGAAAATTTCATGGTGCTGGATCACTAAAGATACGAAATGCTAGCTATAATTACATGTTAGTCATAAGTTTTGAACATCACAGAAGAATATACTACACAAAGGTCTAAGAAAATTGGGCCTTCTGAATTATTCCCTGATCGGGGATACGGAAAATTAGGATTTAGTCTAGAAGCTTATTTCTTTTTGAAAAAGCTGTCCAATTTCATGAACTGTGATTGTGAATGTTTGACTTCTTCGGACTTAGGAGTTTTCTTGACTTTCTTAGTCTGTGTCTGAGATATCTCCATTGCCTGTGTTTGCTTTGCATTTTGAGGCTGCTTTAAGGTGGAGATCTCTTGTGTGGCCTTATTGTCCTCCTTCTGTTCCCTCTTATACTTTCTTTTATTAGGATTTAGTTGTCTGTCCAAATCCTGAGCAATGTGGAAGTCATTATGAGCCTCAAATTCATCTTTCCTGATGGGAATTTTACATCTCTCACATATCACAGTTTCCACTTCCATCACATGCTCAAAATCCATACCCATCTTAGGTTCATTTTCGGATTTTGAATGATTGCTTGTCTCTGGGATATTTGAAGTAACGGGCATACTCTTTGAGGTCTCATCGTATTGGAAAGAGATATTTTCTTTGTTCTTGGCTTCTCCTTTGGCTTCTTTTTCTTCTTGTTTCTTTTTGGCATAGGTCACAAGGTCAAACCCATAAGATTTCATATCACTCTTTTCAAATCCTCTTGCTGCTACTCCAAGACCAGTACAGGGGAATATGCCTGAATTGGCACAGACAAACTTGAGCATCTCATGAGTCTTCTCTTGCATCACTTTGAGGAAATTTTCTTTCTTGATTCTGAGATTAATGGGAGAGGATTTGCTGCGATAAGTCCTCATTTGATGATCATAATAATGTATAGACAAGGTATGTGGAATAAGATTTGATTCCTCATAGTATCTGGTTACTCTAAGGCAAAGATCGCTCACAATCAATTTTTCTATTTCTTCAAGTTCTTCAAGGCTATTCACAGCATAGAATGATTTATTACTTAAGATCGATTTATTGGAGATGTCCTTTTCTTCAATAGGTTCATCATCATATCCCCTGCATCTAAAGTAAACCCATTTGGCACAATGCTCATCCCCTACAACCTTCAAAATTTGCTCAATGTTTAAAGCCTGAATATCACCTATTTTGTGATATCCAGCCTCCTCAAAGGCCTCTGCTATTCTCCTTCCAAAGTTTCTTACCTTCTGAATATCCAAGTTCTTCATGGCTTCTTCAGAGTAATTCCTTGGAATTATTGCTTGACCATATGGCTTATTCATCCCTGAACCTAATTTGGCCAGCATCTTATTTATGGAGATCCCTGCACTGCATGTATAGTTCAAGGTTTCCTTGACTTCAACTCTTATCTTGTGAACCACTTGGCTTCCAATCATCAGCATGATGTCTTCTTGTGTTTGTGGCTCATACTCTGGCCCTCCCATTATTTTTCCCATCCACTGTCTGGGGAAATCGCCTTTCTGAAGGATCTCCATAACGTTTGGAGTCACATCGAGGAAAGCTTCATCGATGGAGCCAGTTTCAACAAGTTTGACATTTTTTTTAAGAATAGCAAAGATCTTTTCACTCTCAAATCTGTAGAGATCAAGAGAGACTTTCTCTGTGGCTTTATCATGTTTCTTGAATTTTTCGTTTATATCTCTCTCATATGGGCTCTGATAAAGAGAATTATCTCTCATTCTCACTGTATCAGCATGAGCAACAACCAAATTGGGACAAAGCTTTTTCGCTTCTGTTATATTCATTCCACTCTTTACACCGTACTTTCTTGCAGCATAATTCACACCCCAACAGCTTGTCCATTGGAGGGCGACTAGTGGTACACTGTCATCTAAGCCTAATCTTCGAGACTCACATTGTGCAAAGAAAGCATCAAGATCAATGCAAGCATAGATCTTGATTTGGTCATTCCCGGATTTAGTAAAGAACTGATTAGGTTTATTCCTATCCATAACAGGAATAGTTGCGAAATAAAAATGTAAATATTTAAGATTTTCATACGGCGGGAAGTTTAAAGTCTTCTGAGTAGACTCAAACTCAAGCTTTACAAATTTCGGAAGAAATAACATATAATAAAGAAAGATTTACACAAATTTTTCTTACATATTAATTTAACGGACTTGGCATTTTTAATTCTTTCTTGTTGGCTTTTCTTTCAAAGTACTCCAACATTTTTTCAGGAAAATCTGTTATAACTGTATCAACATCGAGGCTTTCGAAGGTCTTATAATCCTCCTCTGTATCAATATGATGAGGCCTAGGGATGTAGAACTTAATCAGCATTCCTTTTGCTCTAGCTTTAGCAATTTCATCTAAAACTCTATTCGAATCTTTCAGGTAGAGGTCGTAATCAATGTTCAAGGAATCTCCTTCTTGAGCTTGTTCATAATTTGGGAACTCTTCAAACTTCCAAACAAGGTAACCAAAAGAAAATTTCTTCTCAATGCCAAGTCTTTTCAAAACTTTAGTTAGTTCTGGTCTCAAATTGTGAACAAAAGAGCTAAACACAACTTGATCCATCATGCCCATATCCATAACCAGTCTAACGACTGGCTCTATAGCTCTGGGGTTTTCCTCTTTGAGCTCAATATTGACCCAGGTCTTATTCTTGCAAACTGTGAAAACATCAGCTAATAATGGTATTGTCCCTCCAGTGGATACTTCTAGCCCTTTAAGTTCGTCATAAGTCATGTCATAAGGATGGTCTTATCAAATTAGATAATTCGATTCACGATACTGTTCTTAGATGAATCTTTAAACTCTACGATGTAGTCATCTGTGCCATGAACGACAATAGGGAAGCCATCTTTTGTGACATAAACCTATATATAGTTAGTTATACTTCACGAATTATCTTACATCCAGCTCGACACCGTCTAAACCAAGCTCCACAGCCTTGATAAATGCCTCTATGGTATTTTCGTTCGCTAAATATCCTGCTCCTCTATGTCCTTCGATTCTGATAGGGTGCTTTCTGTAAGGGGTGGCCGTCTCAATACTTTCTTCCATTAAATCCAATTAATCGAATTATTTTATTTAACTTGAAACGAAGCTTTATACTGATAAACTTACTAAAGTTACTGAAAACGAAGTCTAAAATTATTTTATTTCATGAACCAGTATTGTTATCCTCAAAATGCTGAAAACCCTAATCGACTCTGAACTTCTTCACTATCCAGTGAATCAAGAAAGCTCTTTTTGATGAAAAAAGGCGGTTTTTTTCGAAAAGTAACTGTACTGATCAGTTAGATTTTTTCAGAGGACTTAGTTACAGAATTGATGACGTAGATTGTATGTTATATATCTACAAGAGGATAGTATCAGAAAAAAGGTTTAATAAATAATGCAATACGTCATTATCATAATCCAATAGTCGAAGCTTCGAAGAGAAGCCACCTTCGAATAAAAGAATAGGAAATCGATTAGAAACCAAAGATAATAGCTTAGGAAGGAACAATCTTTTTTGTTGCTAAACCCTGAAAGACGGCTGCTTCCAGCCCAACACCAGGCTTTTTCAACCTTCGACTTTTATAAGGAAAAATTGGCTTCTTAATTTCTTCCCGTACTCCCCGAGTTTGCGGGGAAAGTATAATTTTCTTGTTTGCCATTGAAGTTGTGCTGTCTGGTTGAGGACTTACGAGCTTAGGAATAAAGAAATCAGTTTCATTATTGATGCATGAATTTGATATGCCATTTGTGTCTATTGTCATTTGAGCTGGCTTAAGATTCCTCTGCTTTGATGGCAGAGCAATAACAGCTTTTATTACTCGCTCGTTTCCAACTCGTTTCTGAACTCCTTGATTTTTGTAAACTTCTGGAAATTCCTCGGATTTCCTCTTAATATTGTCATATAACCCGGCAGGGTGTTTGGGTATAGCAGTCCCAGGCCGTTTGATAGATATCTCTTTTTGGCTAATGTTAAGACCTCTTCTCTCTTTGTAAAGTAACAGTTTTAAAAAGTTGTCATGTGGGCCTAAATTATTATTGAAAAACTGAAAATCTTACCTCTGTTGGGAATCTTCTTGATAGGATTAGTGATATTGCTTGTAGTAGTTCCAAACAAGGGATACATATAATTTCTTGGGCTTTGGGATTTGTCATAATAATAGTATTGATTAGAAGGAGATAGGCTAGAATAAATATTCTCATTGAGTCCCCTCTCACCTCTCCTGGATTGCATTCTGGGAGATATCATAGGCGCAATTGACTTCATATTGTTTATTTTCTTTAAAAGTTTCAACTTATTCTTCAGCTCCTCCTTCCCTGTATCATTCTCTTCAATGTTTGTATCAATATTTCTATATGTCTTGTGGTTCAGCATATTGAAGGCCTTCTCATATTTGGCTTTTGTAGCTAGATTATGAAATTTTTCGTTCATACTATGAATATCAGTTTTCCTTCCAGACAGCAAGTCAATTGGCTCTTTCTCAATAGATTGATTCAACCTGGAGATATGAGTCCTTGATGTTCCAGTTCCAGCATCCCAATTGCTCGTTTTAGGGGTCTGTAACTGACTCCTAACTCTATTTGAAACACTCTTAATTTCAAACAAGAATTCTGGACTTGGTCTTATTGGGTCATTGTCAGTATTGATAAATCCATGAAGTTTCATAAATTTCTTATGCCCTGACAAAATCTGACTTGATTCCTCTTTAGCGTCCTGTTGAGGTTTACTAAGATCATTCTGGACATATACTTGGCTCTGTGAATTTGAATTATTCTCTACGTTGCTATCATTGTTATCAATATTATGGACTCCATAATAGGATACTATAGGAGTCTTTGAGCTCATTCGTGGCTCAATAGTTGATTCACCCACATTAGTCACAAGAGTCTCAGGCGCGTTATTTTGGACAGAATCCACAGTCTCTAACTGTGCTCGAGTTGTCATTAGATTTGAGGTGGAGAGACATGATTTGATCACCTCGTTCTCAAAGATCGCATCCCTGGAAGTAAGACTTTCTGGTTGTGTGAGACGTAATTCACTTGAGATCCGTTTATGATAATGTAAAATTGTTTTGGATCCTTTGGCCTCAGAAGCGTTGATTGTTCTTGGGCTCTTATTGTTGTTAGATCTTTGGAATGCAGATTTTGGTGTTATTTGGTTCTTCTTGGGAGAGATATTCAACTTGGGCTTCATAACATCAGACCAAGGACTTATCCCTTCCTCATCATCATCTATCTTACTTTCCAAATGAGAGAATTTGTGAGTGCTGACTCCATATATGCTTTCCTCTTCATGGGTGTCAAAGGAATACTCATGATGATCATCTGAGTCAATTGGATTGCTGCTTGTCATGATTAAGTTTTATTTAATAAGTTTAAGTTGGTAATAAGAAATAAAAGAAAGGGAAAAGAGAGTTTTTCTTGTGAGTATTGAAAATTAAGCTGCTTCTCAACGGAGCACTTATACGTGCATTGGGATTTCGAATAGAAAATTAAAATACATTTATAGAATCATAAAAAAAAGTGTTCTGGCTCACTTACTTTGCTTTAAAGAATTCTTCTATAACTGTCAAAATTGATATTAAACTCCTTACCTTTGATATCAGAGGTTCTAGATTTGATTGTACTATTAGGGTTGAGTTGAATTCCGAGCTCATTAGATTTCTTCTTCTTATGCTTAGACAGATATGAAATATCGTGTGATTTTCTAGCATTCAGTATTTTACTAGTATTGGAGAGATTAGAAGACTTTAGGGTTTCATTTGCAACCCTGGGAGTTCCTGCTGGGCTCTTGAATGTTGCTGAAATGTGATATGTCTTGGGTTTGGTGGTCTCGACTTTAGATCCGATTAAGTTCTCTTTATTTATAGAGTCTCTATGTGATTCTACTGTATCTTCAGTTTGGATTAACAAACCGCTTCTATCTGTGGCATCAATTGATTTGAGCAGAGAAGAATGGAAAGCATGCTTTTCTATCCAATTATTAAGGTGATTATGGCTCAGATTTACTGTTGACATATTCATTTTCAATTTTATTAACCAAGGGTTTGGTTTGCTGAGATGAAGCAATGACTGTCTTTGCCTTAGCGCCTTGGATTGAGCTTGGTATCAATGAAGCATTCAATCTAACGAAGATAAGACAGAGGAAATTTAATTTACTTCTGAGTATCCTGTTTGGTTTTTTGTTTATTAGAATAGAGGGTTTCTTTGACGAAGGGCTTGTCTTTCAAGATCTTGCTCAGGAGATTGTTCTTAGGAGTTGAAACTGCAGAGACAGGATACACTGCAGATGTATCCTTTATCTTGAGATCTTTACCGTTAGAACTTTTGTCCAAGGCGATTGTTCCAGTCCTTTCCCCTCCTGCTGTCTTTGGCTTGGTTTGAGTTGGAGTTGAAGTCTTCTTCTGTGGCTCCAAGGCCTTTTTGATATCCTTCTTAACTCCAAACTTGCTGCCTATAAAGATCAGTACTGAATAAAAGAAAGTATACTTCTTTCGATAGATCTGACAGGAATGCCTGCTTTAGCTGTGATAGAGCTGTTCAAGGAGGTCTCAAGCATTTTTGTGTGTAATTCCTGGGATTCATTGATTGAAGCAATGAGCTTTGAATTGTGGAAGTGGTCATAGTTGTCAAGAGATAAATCTCCTTCCTTTTGGGATTTTCTCTTGTTGTGAATAGCGGTTTTAGGCTTGTCTTCATATTTGTTCATGACGACCTCGATGTTGATATCTCTGTCGATGCTTTTATATGTCAAATCATCTCTTTCAACACCTTTGATGATTACTTTGAGATTTGAATTTGTACTGGACTCAAATTCATTAGTGACAAGTCGTTCTGTCTTGCATAAGGATTGTGAGACAGCTGATGTTGTTCTATTGAAATTATTATCACTTTCGAAGTAAGTACTGAGTCTTAGAATTCCTTCCGTAGTTGTATCTAGAAGAGAACACTGGACTCTTTCCAATGGAACCTCTCATGGGGGAGTGATACTTATTCAATATTTTCTGAGGACTCTTAGTATCATTTAGCAATTTGGTGTTTATGGAATGATCAAGACTGCTATTGGCTGAACTTGCATATCTAGAAAATTAGATCTAGAGCTCTTTCTTATCTATACCTTGACACTATATTGGACGTATTTTTCTTATTCTCTGCTTTGGAAGTATATTTATCGTAAACTTCGCCTCTAGATTCATGGAATTTCTGTTAATTAGGACGATATTATAGTTAAATACTCTAGGATTTCTCATAATAAAACCGATCATGTTAGTTTGTGGGTCAGGATAATGATCTATATCAAATGTTTCTCTTTCTTCCTTTCCAAGAAATTCGACTCTTTTTTCAGGTTGCTCAGCATTTTGTACTCCGAAATACCAACAGAAAGGTAGTTCCTCTATCACTTATAACTCATAATCATTTGTTATACCTTTCATTTCTTCAGGATGTATTTTTCTTAGTAGTTCAAGGCACTCAGGCAAGGCTCGAGGAACACTTTTGAAACCCTCTGGGAATTTAGTGATGCAAATCTAGAAATAAAGGTCTGTGAAGGATGCTCTATACCTTGCCATCACATGGAATGATTCCCAAAATGTCACAGAAGACTTGTTGAACTACATAGTTTCCATATACCAAATCAAGAAAGAATTTAACAGTCAGCTTTCTCAAATCTAAGGGTCAAAAAAATCATATGCTAATTACAGATGTCTGGATCATCTAAGCACTGCATGATCTTTAGAATGTCTTTCCCTGGAAGATATTTTATGATTTCTTCCTGAACTCTTGAATTATCTCCAATCATCCTTCAAGATTAGACTATTTTTGGAAGGTACTAACCTGATCAGAGTTGACATGGACTCAGCAATCAGAGTGGTATCCTCTGTCTTCAGATTCTGGACTAGTTTTTCTATTGACATCTTGAAACTTTTCGGGTAAAATTTATCTTTAAATATTTCAAAACTCTAACTAATAAAACCAAATTCGCAAAACTCTAAGAAACACGGCATATTCACTTTCTTTAATTTTTCCCTTTCTTAGAATAAGATCTTTCATTTCTGTTCTTAATCCCTATTGATTTTCTCTTTGTCTTATTTTTCAAATCAAATACTCATTAGAGATAAAACGAATTTATTTGAAATATAGTATTCTAATACTTTTCAAATGGGACCCAGAGAGATTCTACAAGAAATCAATGTTTAAACAACTCTATTTTGTGAACGATTTCTCCTTGTACGAGTACTTAAATTCTCCATCTAATTCAGACTTCCCAACCAGAACAAGCTGTGTCTTCCCAGGCTCCACAACAAATTCCAAATCGGCTCCCTTCAAAGGAATATTCAAAATGCTACAATTTTCCAAATTTAATTCGGTCTTCTTTATCCTCAACTTCTTGTTGGTAGTTTGATTTACATACACTTCAGCTTTTAGGGCTAGTTCATCAAAGTCCAATTGATATTTTAAATGGCCTTCCTCATTCTCAATCATGGTTGGTGGCAAGCATTGACTAATATACTCCTTGAAAAGCTGAGGAAGAAGATGAGAATTTTCATTAAATAATACTCTTTCAAATTCGACTAAATCTTCCGAGTAGGCACTGAAATGGACATCATGAACCTTAGTAGGCCAGTCAATCAGAACAAATGCATAATAACTTCCCTCTGTTAAGGTCACATTTGTGTTATTATATTTAGTTGATGCAATATTTCCAAGGAGATATGTAAGCTCTCCAGAAGGCTCTTTCTTTGCTAAGATTAATCTCGACACAGCATATCTGTATTCAGGGTGTTTTCTGTAGTAATGGTCATCAAGTTGAGTGATTTCAAAATTGCATTCAGTCAGTCTGTCAATATCAAACTTGATTATACTATAGGCATTTTTGACATGTCTCAAGGTAATTTGACTATATACAAAGTTCTCGTTATATTTGCATATGATAACCTCAGAGAAATATGTCGCAAACTCCTCCACAGTCAAGAAAATTATCTTCTCCTCAACAGCAGAGTCGAAATTAAGCTCTTCTTTTAAAAGTGGAGTCCATTTGGAAGAGGTATATCCCCAATCGCCATCCCATTCATATTCATCATTCCACAGATTTCTAACCTTGATAAGTCTTTCCTCTCCCTCGTTAGTCTTCACTACCACAGTCTCCAAAACTGCTTTGTCAAAATTAAGGTTAATTCCTCTCTTATATATCGTGCCTCTATTGATCTCATCCTGCTTGCATTTTGCCAGAACTATGTATCCCTGGCTTAAATTTTCGTGCAAATTATCCCATATAGATTTCTGTTCAACAGCCAGTCTGTGACAGGGAGCACCTAGCCCTTTAATAATCTGTAATTCTCTCTTTACCAGTCATGTCTCTCAGCATCTGCATGGAATCTGCCTCTTCAATATTTTCATAAGTATGGAAGGTCTTTGCCCAAGCCTTTTCTAAGATCATAGGCCAAATATCGATCTTCTACACAATTATCACAATTTATTGTTTTTCATTACCTTATTTCTAACGCGAGACTTAAGGAAGGCTGGACTGTATCCCAATTTATCCTTGAAACAGGGAATATAATCGTCAATGAGGGTATATCTCCAAATTCCATCCTTGCAAAGCTTAACGGCATAGCAGCCCTCTTCATTATACGCTTGATTCTAAACTATTAGGAATAAAGAGGAAATTCATACACTAATCAAGTTGTGAATAGTGGAAGGATATTCAGCCAAGGCAGCCATCGCACTTAGCAGTCCATAGTTGTTGAGATATGCAGGACTCATTGACAATGGAGTTATTTCTTCATAAAGAGATATTTTATTTCCTCTGAAGACCTCAGATATTCTTCTCCATTCAAAATTGAGCCATTCTTGTCTCTTGTGCTTTTTAGTACTGTTTACCAGACTAGCTAGCCCAGGCAAAAAGATCGTATCAGAAAACTTTTCTCTTTTCCTTCTCAAAAACTTGATTATCTCATTAGAAGGATCTATCTATTATGCTCAGGAAACCAAAAAGTTACCCTTTGAGAAGTCAAAGTTTGATGGGAAGGCCCCCAAATAATCAGAAAAGATATTATCAAGACTTCTGGCAGTTAAGAGTCCATCAAATTGCTTCACATTCTCAATTGAGGGCTTTCTGTATCTGTTCTTAGACTCTCCTTGTTGATTTTTCATAATCAAGCTAGTATTCTTTCCAGAAATACTTGAGTCAAGAGACTCGTTTGAGTCAATATTTCCAACAGAACGGTTGAGTGTACTATACCCAGATTTCTTAGAATATTGATTGACAGAACTGTATTGAAGAGGAGGTTTTTGGAAATCAGTATTCCTCGCTAAAGGAAGGGATGATTTATCAGTTATAGATTCATTCAAGGATTCATTCAGATTTTTTCTTGGGTTGACTTCGGTCACTGAGGCATATCTGTGTGATTCTTCAGGATTTCTCATTGTACTAGCTCTTGTGCTTAAATATTCGTAGTCCTTATTTGGGGTTGCTACTGGAGTGAGATCATTTAGAATAACAATTTTACATCTTGGAAGATTAGTATCAACATCTTTTGATTTTGAGACTGAGTATGAAGGTTTTGCATTAGAATCACCGACGTATTTCTTGTGAGGAAAGTCTTCTCCAGCGTTAGGAGTCTTATAGAAATTAGAAGAAGCATACTTTGAAAATTAGAGCGATGGAAAGAATAATTACATTAGGGGAAACATTTTCGTTATTCTCTTCTTCGGCTGATTTTCCAGATCTTTTAGTTTTTTCACCAGATTCAAGTTCTCTATCCGTTACAAGGCCTAATTTGGATGCAGAATTGTGGAATATTGTGTGTGAAGAAAATTCTGAGTCCTCACCGGTTGCTCTAACAGGTGACAAATTTGAATTTTTAAGTGGGGAAGGCTTTTGGGATGGGTTGGTTCCCGAGATTTCAGACTTGATTGGAGAATTCTTATTACTTAGTCTTTCTATTGAGATAATCTTGAGATTTTTGGATATAGATACCTTCATTTTTTTTCCTCATGAATTCTTCAATGTCCTCTTCATGTTGGCCTCTCTGGGCGGAATAATTGAAATATGATAGATGGGAAGCCATGTATTTTTTGAGTTTATCGTTGACAAAATTTAAATTTGATTTATTGTAAAAATAGATATTGAACTTGGAACCGAAGTATATTGTATGTGTGCTAGTAGACAAAATAAGACAAAATACAAATATTAAATTAAGAGATTGAAGATAAAGGATCTTTAGAGAAATAGTTTCCTCCCTTGACTAAGTTAAGGTTTTTCACAATCCTATTTGCTAGTTTTCTAAACGGATTTTTCAAAACCGCCTGCACAAACATTTCGAAATCTGTCTGCAGTCTTTGAGACTTTATCAAGTCTTGTATCTGTGTGAGGAATTCTATCAATTTATACAGTAACTTCTCATAGTCCAATTTCTCCTGTTCAAAGAGCTTGAAATTATTCAAGAATTGTTTAAAGGAATCCATCAAATTTGCAATTCCCGATCCAGATACTATACCATGAGAAGTCTTAGGGGTATCATGACTCTCATGAGACCTTTCAAAGAGTAAGGTGAACAATCTACTCTTCATCATAATTCGGCCCAGCCAATTTATCATCTCTATTAGAACATCTCCTACGGATCTCTGCAGGCTTAAATCAGGATTTTCCAAGAGCTGGAACATCTCAAAGTATTTGAAGACAGTGAGGTAGAGATCGAAGCAATTCAAATTGTACTGTAAAACTGCTTGCTTATTCTTTTCTTTCAAGTGATCGAATGACCATACAGAAGAGATATTTATCACTTGATTCAGAGAATTCAGAAGATAGATCAATTTTTTGGAGAGCTCTATATCCCTTATAATGTATTCTCTTGCCTCTGCTCTCTTGAATAATAGCTTAAATATCTCAATATATTCATCTCCAAAAACTGAGAATAAAGGAATGATTCTATCCATGTTAAAGAACTTGCTTTCTGGTGGGATATCCTCATATAATAGATCCAAATTAAAGGTCATGATTTCCAAAAAGTTCTTGATTATGATCTCAGTTTTCTCCCTTTCAATAAGATAAACCTCCTTGGCAAAGTATTTGTGTAGGTATAGGAAAGCTTTATTCAGATTCTTCTTTAGCAGGCCTTTATCGACTGACAACAGGTGTTCCTTGGTATTCAGCAGCTTGTGAGTCACTTGGGTGATTTTATTGTAGATTAGGTTAAAGTCCAAATTTAAACTAAAGAGAGCGTCTTCACAAAAGTAATATAAGAAGGAGAAAATCTTCAATTTTCTAGTAAGGTCAAGGCTGATGTTGTCCACGAGCTCACAGAACAAATCACTGAGCTCTGAAAAATCTATCGCTATTTTCATCTCCTTGTAATTGCAATCAAGAATTATGTCCAATTCCTCTATCATATTCTCTGGATATTGTGTATTCTCATATGCTTCCTTTAAGATGTTGATTGCTGCATTAATCTTATTTTCCTTTTGATATGCTTGCATTGAAATATCAATTTTCTCGAAATCATCCGAATTACTTCTAAAAATATTAATAGACTTCGCTTGATTCAAGAAAGCATATTCGGCTAGTTCTTTTTCAGTGAAGCCTTCTTTCTCTTCCTGTTCTTCCTTTATTGGAGGGTGCTCTTCCTCTTCTCTTTTTATTTCTTCTGTGCTTAGTCTTTCTCCTCCAAAATAGGGAGCATGGTCAGTTGCTTCATCATCTGTGTTCTCATCCTGTGAGGCATTCATATGCTCTAACATTTTGAATTGCCCAGCTTCTTTTATTTCCGATTTATTCAGTTTATTTTTAGACTTTTCATAGACTCCCTCTGGATCCACTTTGACTTCTGTCTTGCTTTTTTGCCTGAAATATTCATATTCATACAATTTATTCTGTTCTCGCTTTGCATCCTGAATACTAGCCTGGCTGCCTTGTCCCAGCCCTTTTTGCTGCTTATCATTATTTAAATAGTTGTAAGAAGAGAGTTTATATGATCCAAATGGTAAGTTTGGCTTTGCCGTTGTATTGCCCTTGTTCTCGATGGGGTGGTATCCATATTTCTTTGAGAGTTCATCATTGAGGAGGACCCTTCTTGGTTTAACATTTTGGGATTTTGAACGGGGTGATTTTATGTCTATGGTTTTTTTCTTGGGACCTGGAAATTCTAATTTCGGTAGGTATTGTGACATGTCGACTCTCTTGATAGAGTAGGTGTCCCTTTCCTTGAACTTGTTTGCTCGTTGAGGTGGAAGCTTATAGCTCATTTTTCAAATAAATAACTATAAAATTGATATTTTTCTCTTTAATTAACACTTACCAAATAAAAGATATGATCAAGAGAATTGAGAAGTGGTACCGAACAACCGAAGATGAGGCAAATATCTTGGACCCAGACTACAGACACAAGGGTAAATTTTGATCTAAACCTGAAAAACTCTGTAGGACTCAACTATCATGAAGAAGACACCGATTCAGAACCTGTAAATAATCTCTATTTAAGATTTCTTAATTTCTAAGGAGGATCCTATATATATCAAGAAGAGAATAAATAAAATTGTAAGGTCTGCACGCAGAAGTCTCTTTAGAAGTGTTTTTGACAGACGTAACAGAAGGAAGAAGCTCATATTCTTCGATATCGTTCATACCTTCAAAGAAGGCCTCTTCGATGAAGACCGAGAATTCTCAGAGGAAGATAACGACTCCGAAGATCTTCGCTCAGATGACGATGACTATGATGATTAAGCCAAAAATGCATAAAATATGTATTTTAGTTGCCTTGTAGAATAAATTGCAAATTTTGTCTGGATATGCTCGATAAATGATGGATTTTTGAATACATACTTCTTGTCTCATATAGAAAAGGATACAAAGCCTACATATGAGATAATTGATAAATCCATAAAAGGATATAGACTTATAGTGGATAAATATACTATTGAAAGTGCATTTAACATATAGTTGTCTTCTTAACCTGTTTGGTCAAATGCTCCAAGATAGGAGTTGGCCTTTTATTAAATATCATTCTCTCTCTACATATTCCAACAATTTCGAGCTTTCCCTCCTGAGGATTTACAACCTCATTCTTAGTTATCAAGAGTGGCTTGGATAATTTTTCCAATTTCCCTAGGAATTATATCAATACTATGCTCTGGTACCTTCCAGCCTATGGATTCCGATATCCATGATGTATTTCTAGTATAATGAGGAAAATTCTTATTTCATTTTACATTATGCTCAAAATGGAGCTCACCAAGGATCATGTTAGCAATATCCTCGTGTTCTGTTTCAATTATTCCTTGAAACTCAAACAAAATGAGCTCTTTTATAGTGTCCACAGTGTCTCCTTTCTTCAACTCTAAATATACCTTCATTTTGCGCGAATTTTTAAATATTTGATCTGAGTCCCAAAAACGAAAATTCCTATGTTTTTGATAAAAATTGATTATATGAGGCATCCTCTAGCATAATTGAGAGTTTAATACATCATAGATATTTAATGAAGAAATAGGAAAGAAGAATGATGTCTGAAGACAAAGAAAAGTCAAAGTTAAATTTTGGATACAGACAGACCAATTATTTGGCCAGTTGGATTGACTGCTTTTCTTTGTCTTGGTGAAATAACTTTACTAGGTTTTCTAACAAATGACTGGGCCCTTGAGAATGAAGGGCTTTCTTGGAGGGGTCCAAGGTGAGAATAATTCTTCTTTGACACCAAACACTGTCTTTGGGTATGATAGTTAACGATTCTTTTTTGCTCAATGAACATTTCATTTTTCTGTTCGTGGACCCGTCTGATAATTCTCCTCGGGGATACAAAAATAGAATTTTGTGATTTAGAAAAATCAAGTTCTGGACTCTTACTGACCTCTCTGGTACATTTAGGCAACTTGACAGCTCTTGGACTCGTCAACAGTTCTTTTAATTGTGTTAAGTGGCTTGGAGAGCCTTGTTCTGTTAGATTTTGATGAATTTCTTTGTGGATACCTCTTGGGTTAGGATCTCGGAACTTCAATTTAAAATTCTTGAAGTCCGCGATGTATTTTTCCTTATCCTGAATAGCTTGATCCTTGAGCAAGAGATTTTTCTTTTCTTGTAAATTTTGATAAAGCTCATTCCAAGTAAAGGGAATAACTTTTTCTTGACGCCTTATTGCCTTGAAATGGACACTCAAAGAGTCTTTTTCACATGGTGGAATGTATCTTTTGGGTTTAGGTTTAGGAAGTGGAATAAAAGTCATTCGTGAAAGTGCAACAGCTTTCTTTTTGAAGTTGAGCTCTTCACTATCCGCTTGCTCATCCCTCTTGTCATCGTTGAAGAGTAACAATGGCTTATCATTTTCTCTAAATACTGAGGCCTTTGAACTTTGATTCGATTCAATTTGAATATCTCGTGATTTTCTCCCAATGCTTGAGCGTTCAAGAGAATGGACAGGGGATAGAGTTCTATTCACAATCGTTGTGCTAGATGTATCAGGAGCTCTGGGTCTCATATGGGACAATTTGAGATTCTTTTTCTTGTGAATTTTCCCATATAAAGTTGTCGAGAGATCCAGCTCTTTTATAATTATGTTCTTTTTCTCCAGACTGGCCATTAGTAGGCTTTGATAGTTTTCCTTCTTTTGCTTGTAGATTTCAGCCACTCCGAGAAAGACATCTTTAGGAAATCGTAAAGAGAATTTTTTCTTATTGATAACAAGAACTTTTGCATTTGCACTCGTCACTTTAACAGAGTACTCATATCGTCTTGATTCATTGAACATGATTTCTTCTCCAAGAAATGTTCCAGGGAAAATCTCGCAAATTGTTATTTTTTTGCATTTAAGAGGGTTCAATTTATAAATCTGTTCAACCTGGGGAGAATAATAGCCTTCTACAACGTCCTCAATATACACATTCCTATAAATTTCGCATTTGCCATCATAGAGAACGAATATATTATCTCCATCTTCCTCCTCGACAACAATATGGTTGTTATAATTATATTCTCTTTCTTCAACTACATAGGTATAGGATTCTCTCAAATCCTTGCTTTTCACATTATCTAGATAAGGGAATGTGCTCATCATGAACTCTAATAACTTCTTTCTATGCTTATCAAATTGATTCTTGATCATCTTTAAATCTTCAACATCAATTGTCAGCACTTCACTTTCTTTGCTAGCAACCATGGTCAGTGTCCTCTTACAATTACTCAGAGCTGCTTTTGCTCCAAAAAGACCACCACTATAAATTTTTTCTACAATATAACCATGTTTCTTAGCTATCCTTGGTCCAATATCCTCGTCAACAGCCTCATAATTTAATATTGTACTAGTTCTACTAAGCTTCCAGTCCTTTCTTTTGCTTTCAGACCTTTTAATGATAACTGGGGAGTCTTCGCTATAAGAAAAATTTGAAGTCGGTGATGTTGGACTGCTAACTTTACTTCTAGGAGTTGTCTCGTTATCTTTCATCGTATTAATAAAACCACTCACCATTATCGCTTTTTTCAGTATCTTGCGACTGAGTGATGAGAGATGAGAGACTTTTTCAGGTTGGTGTGTAGGGCTATCTTTAGGAGAAAATAAATTTTCTTGATACGCAGTTACCATTTCAGCGAAGTCTTCTACTTCTTTGGAGGCTGATTTTCTCATTTCCTTCACATCTTCTGCTTCAATAATGTTCTCCTTAACGAATTGGTCCAGCTTTTTCTTTACTACAAGTACTTCTCCTGAATATAATAGATATATTTTGCCATTTGAGGGGTCGCCTTCTTGAAAAATTATATCTCCAGGCTGAAATTTCTCATAACGCATGTTCTTGCAACATTGAACAGCTCCCTCAAACCCTATGTTTTCATCGTCGTCTTGGTTCCCCAAAAATTTATGAAAAAAGCTAAAATGTTTGATATGATTGTACAATATCAAGGTTTCGTCATCTGTCCTTTGGCTATTTTTCATAATTCGAAGAATATTGTCAAGAGCATTCCTCGAAGAGTCTTTTTTGGCTTTACTGACACTCTGCTCTTGCTCCCTGTAATGATTAAATATAGATGTAAAGCTTGTCATTAAGAAATAAAAGATATATTTGCACAAAAATATGACACTTACAAAGCTCCTATCTGTGCGCAAATAAGATACTTCTTAAGTAATTCATGTTTAGGATATTCGTATATACTTGCTTGATAAAACATGTCTTGAAGTGAAGTTGTTTAATATTTTGGGGTCTTACTTAGCAAATAAATAAAAACTAATAATTCAAATCAAATGAGAGTACGAATAATATTTGCTCTTATTTCCCTTTCAAATATCATTTCAAGCCTTGCCGCAAATCTGAATGTCATTGGATACAGCTACGACCCTATGATAAAAACGGATAATGCGGGATTAGCTACAGGCGGGATAATGTACGAATTTCTTCAAGATCTTGCAACGAAAGCTTCATTACAAATAGATTTTAACAATATAACGACCAGCACAAGGCCCGATGCTATCCTCAAATTGATAGAGAATAATACCTATGATTTAGCTATTGGCTTCCCTCATTTTTCAACAACTCCAGAGTTGGAGACATTAGATTATGAGAATATCACACTAAGTGTAATTCATAAAGATGGGTTGTACATCTTCAAGCCAAATTTACTTCAACAGCTTGTCACAAACGTCATCAGAGAAGTTTTCTTTGTAATATTCATTATTCTGCTTCCATGGGTTCTGGCCAACACGACCTTTTATTACTTCTTGGATTCCAGACGATTTGCGAGATATGAGTTCTTTAGAGGGTTCAAAGAGGCATTCTTGGTGCTTATTCACAAATCAAGAAAGCCTTCAACTTGTGGGAAAGTCTATGCTCTGATCTTCGGAATAGTAACTCTATTAGTTATTATGCTTCTCCTGGGAGATTTTATTTATGTCATTTCTGCGATCGTTTTGAAATCAGACGAGGATAGTATAAATGAGTTCATTTACAGTCGTTCGAGTATATGTTATTTAGAGAGTGACTATCTGGCAAAACAATTTTTCTCAAAAAGAGGAGAAATACCTATCAAGGAAGAAGACGATATGGAAGCTTGCTTCAGCCAACTTGGATCAAATAGTGTCGGAGCTTTCTTTGTCTCAGCCTCAGCGGTAAAATCTTTCTTTAAGACTAATGAAAAATACAATAACAAATATGACTTTATTTCAAGGGACTCTATCTACGCAGAGTTTTCCTTGTTAATTAGGAAGGACTTACCTTCAAAGAATCAGATTCAGACCATAATAAAGAATACAGCAGCCGATACTATCTCTAAAATTACCAAACAATACTACGTTGATCCCAAATTTGAAAAGATTTTGCCGTCATCAATATTTTCTGACTCAATTTTGCTTATATATACCTGCATGACAATTACATCTTGCTTTATAATTGGATTTTTGATTATAATGATCTATAAGCTCAGGAAGAGGCCATTTGATAGAAAAAAGCTGAAACTAACAAATCATGGAGAGAAGAAATTCGATCAAAAAAGAAAGAAAAAGTACACCAGTCCTCGTGATTATGAGGATGAAGAGGACGCTCATCACATCCCAAAGAAAAACCTTGAAACAGAAGGATATGATACCGTCCATCAAACAAACAAGGCTGGAAACAAGAATAAGACACTTTCTCTGAGTGGCCCAATGGATCTGAGGAGATTCGATGGAAAGCCTGAGAAGAGTTGGCTAAAAATAGATGCCCAAAGTTCGAAGGAGGAAGGAAGCTTCAAATTCCATGGAACATCAGATTTCGAAAACCAGATTTCTTCAGTTGAGAAGGCACATGAAGAGTCAATGCCAACTCCAAGAGATATCTTTAATGTGAATTCGCCAGAACAGGAAGAGCATGAGAATAGAAATCGAATAAGGCTAAGCAAACAAAAGAATGAGCAGCATATGTAAAGTTCTTATTTTAATGGGGAAAACTTATGCAATTTTGTGTGTTGTAGATTATATGAGTGTATTTCTTATTTTTTAATTGATAATTTGGCTGAAATTTAATAAAGATAATTTTGTGTCAAGGAATCTGAATTAGAGGTCTTACAAATAAATTGCATACTGTCTTCTATTTACAGATATTCTTGAAGTAAACCCAAATAACTCTTCTATAAAACTTCTATAAAGTTTTATATTCACTCATTTTACATGAATATTATAAAGAGATTCTTCCTTCTTTCCCACTATGATGAATCACAGACTCGATTGATGCAGGTGGCTTCTCTCTGACTATTCGACTATACACGGAGATGTATATTTTCATAAAAAATCCGTCGATAGTATCAGCGTTCTGGTCATACATCATGAAACACCAATGAGCAAAAATGCACCCGGTGAAAATATCGATAGAGTAATGGATTTGATAAACCAGCAAGATAAAACAAGTGTAGATGGCTCCAATAGTAATGAGAAGCGTAACAAGCAAGTGGCCATTTTTCTTCCATTCACTTGCACAGATAACCAAGAACCCCATGTGCCCTGAGAAGAAAAAGTCACTACCTCTTCCATATGGCACAACTAAAGATGGAAATCCTGGGTCATACCACCAGAAGCCTGCTGGAAAAGGACTCTGCCAGATCTGTTGTATCAAGGCTCTGACTGCATAGAAGAAAATCATTGAGATGATTAATCTACCACTGCGACCATACAACACCCAATAGCCGGCTGTCGTCAAATAGACAATATCCATGAATAAAGAGCAAATAATTTGCATAGCATTTCTCCAAGATGTATTATGCAGGATAAAGTAATTCACTGAAACGAACCAATTCTGAACCTGGTCAACTATACAGGTGGGCTCATTATCAGGGACGGTAAAACGACCCAGGAACAAAAGCGATATACTAAACAGATAGATGCAAAACTTTACAGCCAGTTGTTTCCTTTCAGAGAAGGCCCTGTCAAAATAGGTTTCCTCTGACTCTTCAGAGTCATGGGATATGTCAGACCCCCTATTTTCGCTAAGCTTCATGGTAACATATGGAGCATCGAGGTCGGTCTGCTCTGATTGCATCACTAAATAAATTCAATTTATTTCTAATTATTTCATGTTGATGTAAATACAGAAAGTGATTATCACGACGGGACTAATTACATACTGACAAATTTCACCAAATTTAGATTTCTTCGGCTTTAACAAATAGTAATACACAGGAAAACCTCCCATATTTTCAAATTCAGCAAAATTGAAAAAATACAAGATTTGTCAGATAAAGCCATGTTCTCAATTATTTTCCTACAGGTGAAATTAAAATAACCTGGTCTCCTCTAGCATAAAGGAGAGGAATCGTTCTTTTCTGCAACTTTTCGTGTTAGATAGGGACAAAATATAACTTACTTTCTTGATTTTTTGATGAGTATTTGGATCCTCGACTTCAATAGTCTTAGTCTCTTCGGCGTTTCCGAGAAGAAGGTTCAAATGGCTATCGAAGGCCTAGCTATTCACTATTTTTTCGGATTTCTTTACATGAAGTCTTCCTTTTAGCTCTATATCGTGTCTCATTTTGATTCTGACCACTTTGTTAATGCATAACTTGACCAGATCTATGGGTTCTTCTACATTAAGGGTTGTAAAATCGGTCATCACTAAGGCTGAGACGATCGGATCTCTTATATAAAATTATTTAATTATTGTCAAATCGAGCAAAAGTTCTCAAATTGAACTTTGAAACAACTTACATGGAAGCAGCGAAAGCCATCAAGTTAACACAGGAAAACAAAACTAACGGACAGAATAACTTTCCAAGCTTAATAAATATTATCGAGAAATACAAAACTACTAAGTGCTCAAATCCGGAATGTAAATACAACAAAGAAAAGTATACTGACGCCGAGGGCCTATTGCTATATGACTGTTTTGATTATCATAATAAATCTGATCAAAGAAGACCCGTAATTACTAAGGCAAGTAAGAACAAGCTTACAAATGTCCCATTGGCCTATTCACAAAATGTTGCTTTGGAGATTTTACTCGGCCATAAGCCAAATGAAAGCTCCCAAAAGCACTGTTTAAACGGATATGAATATCTGTATCATCCATTAAATTACAAGAGCCAAGAATGCCAAGTTGCCAAAACTGGCAAATGTCAAACAGTTTTTTGTCCTTATTATCATTCCCCCGAAGAGCAAAAATACTTTGAAGAGTATAGAAAGATAATTGACCAACAAATGAACCAATTACCCAAGATAGAAGAAATTCAGAGTAATATTTCTAAGCTAAAAGACCTAGTCAAGAAACCCACAGACGAAAATGGAAGCACAACTCCCACAGACAGAAGCCCCAGATCATCTCTAACATCTCAGATCAACGTCAATCAAATAAAGACCAAAGGAACAGCAAACGTGGATTTCTACGTATATGATGATACTGTAAAGTTCATTGAAGATCATTATCACGAATTTAAGTGTCTAAAATTGCACCTTGACACAGTTATCAAATATATTTGTGGCTTTCTGAACTCTAAGGGTGGAACCTTGTACTTTGGTATAAATAATGACGGAGTGGTTAAGGGTACTGAAGTAAAGGACTATGAAATTCAAAACTTCAAGAAAAAGTTATATGATTCCCTGAAAAAATTCGTTCCGCCTGTAGGTGAAGAAGAAGTTAAAGTGAACTTTGCTCCGATTTATAAACTCAACAAACAGCAACAATTATTCCTGGTTCCTAACTCATACATTGTGGAGTTTGTGATAAAAAAGCCGCCTAGAAATGACCTCTATTTCACCAACTATAAAGAATGCTTTGTGAAAAGATCGGCCTCAATCAACCAGCTAAGAACCAAGGAAATAAAGTACATCCAACTTATTTTATTCTAATATACTAGAGAGTACGTTAAAGGATTCATTCAAAAGAAAAATACAGAAATTCTAGAGAGACTAGAGATGAAAGTATTTAGCTATAAACTTTATATTAATAATATTCTAGTTACACAGATATGAAGGAAGAAATTTGGACGACCTGACACCTCAGGAGATAGAGAATTTAGAAAAACAACTTACAGCCACTTTGAAGAAAGTTGAGGCTCAATTAGAGCAAATACAGGCTCAGCCACAGGTTCAGGAGACTCAAGCTTAGTATTTCTTTTTTATTTGTTTGTGAATGAATACTTTTTGTAATTTATTAATTCAGGGTGTTTCAAGAACTCTGTAATTAATTTTAAGAAACAAAATCCCACATAGGTACTCATAGACATACTATCAATACAAAATTAACCTGTCGAGACTCTAATTTGTCAACATAGTTTATTCTTCATCTTCGTCTTCAGCATCCTTCTTACCCTTCTTCTTACCAGACTTGGATCTTGACTTGGTAGTCTTCTTTACCTTCTTAAGAGTATCAGTTGCGGGTGTGGCATCATCGCTCTTCTTTCTCCTGGAGGCTCTGGTATTAGTGGGAGTAGCCTTTTTGGAGCTCTTTTTCTTTTTATTAGCTTTTTCCTCCTCCTCCTCTTCTTCTTCTTCTTCTTCTTCTTCCTTTTCTTGCTTCTCCTCCTTTTCTTCCTTTTCTTCTTTTTCTTCTTTTTCCTCTTCGACTTCACCCTCTTTATCCTCTTTGGCTTTCTTTTCCATTTCACTCTTTTTCAGAGTTTTCTTTTCAGCTCTTGGGGTGGCAGTCTTTGATTTAGGAGGTTCTGGTAGTTTCTGAGTGACAGATTCTTCGAGGACAGGAGGCTTCTCAGGGTCCTCAAGACCAATGTAAATAACATGTTGGGCTCCTAATCCCAGAGAGTGGATCTTGGCTGACTTGAAGAATTGAATTGGAACCTCTTGAGGTTCATAAACAGTGTCTTCTTCTCTTGTTCCTAAGACATAGTTGTCAGCCATACCCCATGAGTAGATCTTATTATCCTTTGAGATGGCATAGTTGTAATTGGTGCCTGAGGCAATTAGTCCAATATTCTCGATCTTGACTTTTCTAGGCCTTTTGACGAACTTAGTGGAGGTTTTGTCTTCTTTCTTTTCTTCTTCATCCATTTCAGACTCGGAGACAATATCCTCTTCTCCTAATCCCAATTGTCCATCGTCATTTTTTCCGAAGGCATAGACTTCTCCGCTTTCGGTCAAGGCAATGGTATGGTGTTCTCCTCCAGTGATGTTTACGATATTTTTTCCTCTAAATTCTATAATTTCAATAGGAACGTGGGTATTGGTGACTGTTCCTATCCCAAGCTGACCAGCATTATTCAAACCCCAAGCAAAAATTGTTGAGTATTTTTGATTTGTCTTTTTATCATGGTAGGTTTTCTTTAAGAAGGAATGGTAAGCGCCAGTAAAGATGTCATCAACCTCTCCCTTGACTCCCATACCCTCAATCTTTAAACCTTGATCAAATTTTCTTCTTGTGGTGGGGAGACGACCAAGGATGCCGGCGTCAGCGTCACCCCAAGCGAAAATTTTACCATCAGCAAGCACCAAAGTGTGATTGGCACCACTTAGGATCTTCTTGATTGTTCTCTTTTTGAATTCGGCCTCACCTATTCTATGTGGCGCCTGAGCTTTTGCAATATTTCCTTTATGAACATTTCTATAAGTACCCCAATGGAACACCACTGAGTTAGCAGAGTTACAGGCAACAGAATGAGAGTCTCCACAAGCGATCATATCAATTGGCATATCAAGATTGACTTTGCCAGGTATTTTCTCATTACCCTCTCTTCCTAGAGCACCATCGTCATTACAACCAAAAGTGTATACTTCTCCATTGGTCGTAAGTACAAGGGCATGAAGTCCTCCGCAAGCGACGGCATAGACTTTACGATTCACGTTGAAAAAGAATTTGGTTAATTCAATTGGCCTCTTGCTTTCGGATCTGTCGTCTTCAATATAGAACTGGTCGCACTCTGCCGAACCGTATCCAAAGATCTTGACGTCTGAAGTGGCTACGGGTTGGGTCTCAACAACCTGCTGAACTTCGGTATTGTTTTCCGCTTGAACGTCCATTTGATTTTAATTTATATTGGAGTGTTAAGTATCAGAGAATTTTTAAGATTCAGACTTTTGGGCTAGCTTAAAGAAACCCCTTCGCGAAAATGAACCCGACAGGCTCCAGATAGAGACTATTGCGGACAGCATGTTACGTTACACATATTCTACAAAGAATCTCTTTGATGGAGATTGGAAGAAATTAGAGACCAGGGGATTTGGTTAAATTAATAGAGGACGAGATTTGAGAATAATGGTGTTAAAAAGTTACCAAACAATTCTCAAACTTTGGTAATATAAGAATGAACACCAATTGGTTCTAGAAAGGCAGAAAAGGGTTTTACAATATATATATATGCCTCAAGTGGGTATTAATATATGAAAGAAGAAGTCTGATGGTAATAAGTACGGAACAAATATATTTGTGAATTTATTTCTGGTACAAGTTTTTTGCAAATTTATCTGTTGTATCTTATTCTTTTCTCTCTTCAATTAAGATGACATCGTCACCATTCTTTTGATGTGCTGGCTGGCGCCCTATATTCCGTGGCATCTCCCCATCTTCGAATTCCACAACTCCTAAATAGTAATGGAACGAATGAGGGATAATTTCATGTATTAGCTCTGAAGCAATGAAATTTATATCAATCTTATATTTCACAAGTAAACTATTCTGAGAACCCACATCGAACCGTTTGAACAACTTGAAGAATCCTCCAGCAGATCTATCATTCTTGGCCAGTATATTGTATAGATTTTTATTTGCGAACCAATATATCTTATTCGTTTTGGCTTCAAGAAGGTTGTCGTCCGAATCAAATCTTATAGTACAAATCAATGTGTCATTTGAGAAGTATTCGTTTTCTCCAAAATGGAAGGTCAAGGTGAACTTCTTCTCCCTTTTCGAAATAGAGCTATGCAAAGTTATCTCTTCTAATTCTTTCAAGATCTCTTCCTCTTCTGGATGAATTGCTACCCTCAGTTTCGAGTTCATAAGCACATCGTACCAGTAATTTGGAAATGGTTGTGAAGTTAAGTTTATTTCAGAAGCACGTGCAATTTCGTGCTGGTGGAAATACAACTCTAGGTTTGGAGTGCCTTCTAGGTCAGGGATCTGGTCACCTTTGATCAGGCTGTTTAGTTTGGCAACTAGTTCGTCAACCCGTTCATGATATTTTTTAAGTAATTCAGTTGTTGCATTCTGGAAGTCACTCGAGTACTTCATTTTTTGCGTCAAGAGATGGCGAATAGCAAAGAGCTTTAGCTTGATGTGTGTTGGATAAGCTGAGATGGCTCTTGGTATATGATCAATTGCAGATGATAGTGTCGTGTCCATTTTCTTGTCCTATTTTCATATAAATTTTAAAGAGAGAAATGGTTAAATAATGCTATAAGCGTTTCTAAATTTAGGACCAGAAGGACAGGAGCTTGCCCTCTCTAATACAAGTTTTACCCTAATTAGCTTTATTTCCTAGCTCATACCTTACAAAGCCTGTGAATAAGATCAATTTGATCAAATGAAACTTAGTTATGAAATTTTTTTAAATATAGCCTTCTCAAAACACTGAAACCTGTCAAACACTTGAGAATAAAGCATTACTGTCTATTTCCACTTAGTTGATACCCATTCCAACTAAACAAATGACTTGGTTGTTGTAACCAAGCCATCATGTTCTAAAACTTTACTAGGAATCTAGAACAACGAATTTTGAGCCTTATTGGACAAAATACCCCTACAATATCTTTTCTTTGAAATCTGAGTGATCTCACAATAATTGCTTGACGGCATCAAATCTTAGGACCAGTATTAAGTCAAGCGTTACTTTTCTAGTCAAATAAGTTTAAGAATATTCTATTTAAGGCTAGTATATCGAGAATTTTTTGGCAATGATTACTTGTAAACTTATTTCTTGGTTAATTATCATAGATTAGTGACAATCTCTATATATTTTGACTAGAAAATTACTTTTTATTTTTCTCATTCTCTTCTGGATTATCGCCTTCTGGTTCATTTTCTTGTGGAGCTTCTTCGTCATCTGAGACCTCAATAGTTCCCACTTGAGAAGTTATTTTCCCTTCAGAAGGATCAACACTTTCTTCAATTTCCTTCTGAAGGATTTTGAGGGAAAATTCTGCACTTCCCCTCTGTTTAGGCTTTTGTTGGCTCTCATGATACCTCCAACCAAGGAAGTTAATTAGTTGGAATGTGGCAAAAATCTTATTGGGATCTTTTTCACTTCTGAACAAGGAGTCATAAATAGCAGCAACTGCTAATAATAATTCCCTTTGCACTTCTTGTCTTGTATTTAGTAGGGCATTATTCTCTCCCATCGCTTGAAGGAATTCCATGAGCTGGAATGCATCATCAAAGAGAAGTTGAATTTTATCACTGTAAATAGTTGGCAGATTATACTGGCACCTTGCAAACAAATTTCCAAAGTCCACTCCTGTTATCAGAGGCGATGCATGCTGACTCACTCCTCCACTCCTTTCATTCTCAGCCAATGTAAAGGCCATTCTCAATTCCTCAAGGGTATCTTCTCCAAATATGGTCCCTAAAAATATACTCATTTCCATTATTTTATATACCTATCATGGCGCCATCTGGGATCAATGAAGCAAGCATTCTCACTAGAGCGGCTTGGATATCATTAGTCCAATGGAGACTTAAAGATGAGAAAATCAAATCGAGGGATTCGTCTTTGAAAGGCCAGATTTCTTCTTCGAGGCATATGGGATAGATGGAGAAATCCATCTTCTTCTCGAACTTGAGTCTATCGACTAGGTCGTAGGATTTTTCCAAATTTTTGACAGATGGATCACACAAAAAAAGTCTTTCCAGTCGAACATCTTAAAAATTGTAGTCAAAAAGGAAGGAATACAAATACCTACTTGGAGGCATATTGTCGACGAAACATTCAGGATTATATCCAACGAATGCGACTCTATTAAACTCTTTTCTGACGGCTCCTAAGATATCTCCAGTGTGTTTAGTTGCAAAATCAAACAAAACCTTCTGATATGGAGTTCCTCTGAAGCCTGCAGCATAATCCTTGTTATGGCTTAGCTTAATTCTGTCAAAGAACTTCGGAAGCTTCCTTTTCATATCAGAATATATTTTAAAATTTAATTAGTTTATTCTGAGGCTTAAAACTAAGATCAGAAGCGTTCAAAGACCTAAACAGAACCTCCTGTGAATGGAGCTTCTCTAGAACATTTCTGGATTCCTCTCAACTACACTTTCATAATTTAAACCCTGATCAATAAAACTGGTGACATTAAGGAGCCATGGTATTAATTGTTACTGGAGTCCAGTAATTTGAAAACGAAAAGAAAAAAAAATTATAAAAATTAGGCGATAACTAATTTGGTTATATAAAGAATTGTTATCGAATTATCTTCTTTGATTTAAATCGGTATTCATTTAAGAAGTGTTTCATCAATTTTCAAGATTACTGGCGCGAGGCCTGACATTTACCAAATCCACGCCTCGATTTATAAATTATAATTATCTCGGTGTTTTTAATCAAAAAAATTTCTTTAGTGTATCCAAAAAGATGGAACAACCTCAAAAGACTGAACAACCCGTAGAACAGGTCCAAGCCCAAGAAGTTGATGCTGAAGGAAAGAAGCCATCTAAGAATGCTCTTAAGAAGGCTCAAAAGGAAGCTGAAAAAGCTGCCAAGAAGGAAGCTCAAAAGAAGGCTCAAGCCGAAAAGCAACAACCTGAAGAAGAAGACCCACTAGCCGCTAACTATGGTGACTACGAACTCATTCAATCACAAGAAAAGACTGACAGAGTTTGGACTCCCGTCAGATGCATCGATGAAAGTATGGTTGGAAAGAATATTCTCGTTAGAGCCAGACTTCAAAACAGTAGAGTCAAGGGAAGTATTGGTTTCCTCGTTTTGAGAGAACAATTCGCCGATATTCAAGCCGTTATCGCCTACAAGGAAGGTCAAGTCTCCAAGAAGATGATCAAGTGGGTCGGTGGAATTCCTAAGGAAAGTATTGTCGACGTTTATGCTGAGGTTACTAAGCCTGAACAACCTGTTCAATCATGCTCCCAAAAGGTTGAATTGTTGGTCAACAGAATCTATGTCGTCTCCAGATCCCACCCTCTCCTCCCATTCCAACTTGAAGATGCCTCAAGACCCATCAAGAAGGGAGAAATCGAAATGGAAGACTATAACGTCGTCCCCACCCAACCTGAGGAAAAGAAAGAAGAAAAGAAGGAAGACGAATTGAACATTATTGTTTCTTTGAAGACCAGATTGGACAACAGAGTTATTGACCTTAGAACTAAGGCTAATCAAGCTATTATGAGAGTTCAATCTGGAGTCTGCCAACTCTTCAGAGAATTCCTCTACCAAAATGGTTTCATTGAAATCCACACTCCCAAGTTGATTGCTGGTTCTTCTGAAGGTGGTGCTAACGTCTTCAAGTTGAAGTACTTTAACCAAGATGCTTGCCTTGCTCAATCTCCTCAATTGTACAAGCAAATGTGTGTCATGGCTGATTTCGACAGAGTCTTCGAAATTGGTCCAGTCTTCAGAGCTGAAAACTCTTTCACTCATAGACACATGTGTGAATTCACTGGATTGGATATTGAAATGGCCATCAAGGAAAACTACCACGAGGTTTTGGACCTCCTCGGAGATAT
>Ga0065720_1018997_pt1 | contig 46986 bp, 51 predicted proteins | sample Thericmetagenome_FD_59107 | JGI IMG/M metagenome (GOLD analysis project Ga0065720, IMG submission 59107) | Thermophilic microbial communities from the Joint Bioenergy Institute, California, USA of rice/straw/compost enrichment - eDNA_2 v2... | ecosystem: Engineered > Solid waste > Grass >... | reverse complement strand
ATAAGCCATAAGGTGATCAGGAGTATTGGTGCCAAACAGTCTTTGTTTGAGCAGGTCTTTTAATGTTGTGAATAGGGGTGAAACTTCGTTTCATGTATATATTTGTTCGTTTCAATAAGGAAATTCTTTTGCTCACCTGCCAGTTTTAAGAGATATACATATATTTTCGGTTATTGTGATTAAGTAAATTGTACCTACTGTCTATAAATAGTCATGTCCATGTTTTTAGTTAACTTATATATTAGAAAGCCAATTTTATATGAATTATGATGCCATGTTCAAATCTATTCTCAGGCCCTTGTTTATCCTATATTCTGATCTACTAATATTATTTTGTTGCTGATCTACTATTATTTCTCTAATAATTCTTCCCTACTTTTACAAGGAAGGCTAGTATTGAATAAAAAACTTCCTCTTTTTATTTATTTTCTGGAAAGGACGACAAAAGGGTCTAAAACCAAAAATAGCTTTGAACAGAACGTGGATTGACCAAGAAGCAGAAAAAAAAAATCGAGAATTTGATATTCAAAATCTTAATTTCTCAGAATAATTTTATTTGAAGAGATAAAATGTTGCCAAATCACGTTCACGGACCAAATTGTGGTTGTAGAGAGTATCAATCCTTTGAAGATGGTACACCTTAACGCCCTCTATTATATATCATTAGGTGAGGACTTGCTCGGAGTTATTGAAGTTGACAAGGTAAAAAATTCTTAAACTAAGTTCTTAACTTCTAGATTCACTGCCTGAATGAAACCGTCAATGACTCTGGAAAGAAGGTTTTCAAGCCACAAGAAGATAAGCTCAAAGAAGAAGGCTTTGTTTTGTCAGATGTTGACCCAGAACTCCTATTTATCATCCCGTATAGTATTTTTGTCCCTTTCTAAGCTATAGATTCACTCAACAAGTGAAACTCAAGTCAATCAACATTAGAGCCAAGTCTAACGACCTCGCACCTACAATTTGCAAAATGTATTATACTGAAATTTGTCCTTGACATATGATAGTTATAAAAACGAAGAAAATGTTGACTTTTCAATCCAGGAGCAGGAGCCAGTCCAGGTATAGATTACTGAATATCGGTTCCAATCATTAGGAAATAAAATTAGGTCCCAATCTTGATGCAAGTTCGGAATGCGCTTTGAAGTAAGAGAGTTCTTGGGATAACTTATATTGACTAGGATAATGAAGCTCCAAAATGTATACAAGCTTGTTCTCTACATCAGTGGAGAAGGAAAAGACCAAATCGGAATAAGTTATATTGGCCTTAAGGGAATAAGAACTAATTTGAGGAAGGAACAAGTCGTCCTGACCACTTACGAGTCAAAGCCCAATGTTAAAGATCACAAAGTATTTAATGAAAGTGAAGGTATGCACCAAATTGGCCATTAAATGATATCTGTGCACTCTTTGAAATAGAAAATACATATTTAATGTTCATAATAGTAATTAACAGAACACAAGTAATCAATTGCAGTCGACCTCTTATCAGAAAATTGAGAAAAATTGACATCATTTTATATTCAAGAGACTATAATCTAAGGGAATATATGGACAAGTAATATAGAACAATAGTTATACAATAATTATTTACAATTCAGATTTATTCTTATTCTTGTTGGTTAGCTCATTCTTGAGTGATTCATAGGTCTTCTTGAAGGTTTCTTCATCGACCTTAAGCTTAGCGAGTTCCTCTTTCATGAAGCTATCATTCAAGAGATCGTCAAGATTCAATCCAGAAGGAATACTAGCCTTAGTTGATTCAAACATCTTCTGGAGGTCATCCAAAGCGCTCAAGGTGTCACCAGCTAAATACTCAATCAGAGTTTTCAATTACTATTACTCATCTTGTTCAAGTCATGGAACATCAACTTCCATGCCTTGTATGTCAAACCGAAGTTTTGAGGCTTCTTCTCAATTTCCTTGGTGATCATGTCATTTCCACTCAACAATGACTTTAAGTCTAAGGATTATTAAACGCATAGAAGACCCTTACCATAAGCTTCAATCAATTCATCGAAGATCTTTCTACGGAAGTTTTTGGCTCTTTCGTAAAGGTTATCCATAAGCTTAGTAAAGGCTTCTAAGTCGGTCTAGGTATATGAGTTTTGAGTTTATATGTTAAATACGTGCTCAGGTTGCTCTTGAACCATTTCATCGACCAAAGCTTTGATCATATCCTCGTCTTCATAAAACTACACAATTACTCAGAGAGATTTTGATCTTACTGAAGCTTTCTTAAAGACCTTGATGAGAGCATCGTTAAGACTCTTTCGCAATTCTTCATGATTAAGTGTATTATTAGAATCGAGGTCTGAGGAAGTGAAAATCATGACGACTTCGTCAGGGGTGAATCTCACGATTTGGGTACTGGCAAAAGCTCTCTGATTAGAGAGGAGCGAGGCAATAAAAACGAAGGCAAGGAGTATGGCAGAGGTTTTTCTTTGCATCTTTTTTATTTTTATTTTTTTTTTTATAGCGAAAAGGATTAAAAAGTCTTAAATACTTAGAGCTTTCTATAAGTAAACATACACGTCATAAGTAGCACACAACATTTTAAAAAGAAACCAGATATTCTACTTTAAAAAATCATAGAAATTAGAATGGCTTGTCACTCTTAGGGGCTATTTCCTGGACAAACTCCGAATATGAAATCTTATTATCTTTATTAGCATCAAGCCTATCGATCAGGAGTCTAATCTCCCTGTCAGTCAGGAACGCATTATGTCTTTCAAGGGCTTCTCTCAACTATCCAATTAGAAAAAAGTATAGATGATTACCTCTTCAGTGCTTATGTATCCATCTTCGTTTATGTCCAGATAATTGAAGGCACTATGGGTATTGAAATTAAACTGCTTACTCAATCTCTGTCTCAAGGACTCAGCAGCACCTTCATTCTCCAAAATCGTCCTTATAACCTTGTTGATATTCCTTCTGGTCTCGCTGCTATATAACTAAAAGTTTACCAAAGAAAAACTCTCTTTACCTCAGAAATAGTCTCAACCTTTGCTGATTTAGAGGGTGCTCTGTTGTTCAAAAGCGCTGCGTATTCTTGTTGCTTGGGAGTTACCATTTCTGCAAAGTCACTAAATCTCAGTTTTCCGTCATTGTCTTTATCAAATCTTCTCACAAACAGATAGAGCTCTTCTCTGTTAGGATATATTCCGTACCTCCTCATACCAGCCTCGACTTCAGCGGATCCAAGGGCTCCAGAATCTTCTTCATCGAATGTTCTAAAGAAGTCCAGGATATTGAAATCTGGTCGGAGGGCAAGGTCCTGCTTGGCCACTTCAAGGTCCTTATCAAGAAGGACAAATTGCTTGAGGGTATGAATCAAAGCCTCGATCTCACTGTTTTCTTCGTATCTCAAAGCCTTTCTGACATCTTTCTTAACGGTTTGATTTGGACTAGCATAGGAAGAATCCTTCTTGGAAGTCAGGAAGGACTCGGTAAGAGTGCTATTACTCGGCTTCTCAAAGCTTTTCTTCAATTTATCTTGATAATATTCGTCTTCAATTCTAGCTCTTGCAGGAGAGGCATTGTTTCTTTTTGCTGTAGTATTGATTTCTGAGAATTTCAGTGGGGAGCTACGTCTTTCAACAGTTTTAATACCACTAGAATAATGAGTTGACTTGAATGGGGAGGAGCCCAATCTGGAGCCTAGTCTATCTCTTTCAGCATCTTTAGCAGGGGAAATAATACTTTCTCTTAGAGTAGTAGAAGGGCTTCTCACTAAAGAGGTATTATTACTCTTAACAGGAGAATATTGCTTAATTGGAGAAGTAATCCTTCTAATAGGAGAAGAGGGTCTATCGAGGGGACCTGTTCTCCTGAAGTCGGGGGAGGCTTCTCTAGAAAATCTCACTTGTTTAGTAACAGTGCGAGAAGGAGAAGCTTTACGTGAACCTATCTTAGCTGGAGAGTATGTTTGGGGCTTTCCATAGGATTCAGTAGGTCTGTCAACAGTTCCCTTAAGGGTTTTATCAGAGAGCTCTAGGGCCTCAGAGAACTCAGCAAAGTTGATGGTTCCGTCTTCATCCTTGTCGAATCTTCTGAGAATGGCTATGACATCCTCGTCGGATGGGTCCATGGCTTGACCTCTGAAGAAGTCTCTTATGTTTTCGTAGTCAAGTCTTCCAGTGGAGAACTTGTCAATAGCTCCAAATGCATCAAGGGCATTGAAATCGTATCTCTTTATGAGATTGATCTTCTGATAGTCCAGGTTTAAATAAAATGTTATTTCTTTATCAATAACTTTGCTCAAAGCATACTCTACCTCATAGGGAAGAGTCTCATTGGGTCCCACTGTATAGTTTGGTCTCTGAACTGCAGCTGATCTCAATTCTGAGTTATCTCTCGATAACACTGCATGAAGGAACTCATGATATGTTAATTTCTCATCCTTATCGAGGTCATATCTTCTTATGAAGGCACCACAGTGCATTTCTGTGTGGTAAATACCATTATCACTCAAGAATTTAGCGACATCCATGGCGTCGATGTACCCCTTTCTATCACGATCGATTCTTTTGAATGCTGCATAAGGTTCAAAATCTTTTTGCTCACAGAGGACTTGGCGCAAGACTTCGACTTGGCGCTCACCATCGCTCATGGAGAGGAGGAAATCTGCGATTCTGTTTTTGGTTTCGTAGCTAAGCATTGTCAAACAAAGAAGAACTTTGCAATTTTTTTGATTATAACAGAAGATAGCGGAATTTATATCTTAACGGATTTGTTAAAATTATCTGTAAGATTTATTGAATTAGCCTACTTGCATAGAAAAGGGCCTAAGAGATAGAGATAAGGATGTAAAACAGCAAAAATAGAAAGAACAGGTAAGCCAAATCATAAGAATAAATTAAGTGAATTTCATTAGAAAGTTTTTTACAAGTTGTTTGCAACAAATAGTCTATCCAATTTTTCTTGAATCTCCTTTTGCCTAAACAGTTAAACCAGCCTACGAGGGTGCTTACTTCTCAGCAATAAGAGCTAAGTTATCAGCCAAAGAATTTTTCTATTGAAACGTCATTTTTTCAAAAAAATAAAAATATACCTTCTCTAGAAGTTGCTGCAAGAGTTCCTCATTCATTCTCTTTATTTGGTCAATCTTATAGAGACCCTCCTTCAGGCTCTGTAAATAGTACTTATCCTCTCTGTCTCCTTTATATGTTTTCAAGAATTCTATGGGATCATTAATAACAACCTCAGGCTCAGCCGAAGAAGACGTTGTATGCTTTGGTTGGATCTGAACAACCTTTGTTTCTTCAATGATCTTGATCTGTTTTTGAGCTTCTTCTTCCTTCTTGAGAGGAATAGGTTTTGCAGGAGATGACTCTTCATGATGGTCAACTTCTTGTATTGTAGGCTTTTTCTCCATTTCTACTGCTTTCAAAAGCAGCTTAGATAGGGAAGTAGGGGATACAGTCTTTGACTTTTCAGTCGGTTTGGGCTTTCCAAAGAGACTAGTAGCTTTAGGATTGGCCTTTGGTGTCTGAATAGTGCGGTTTGTAGCAGGAGCTAACATATTATGAAAATAAGAAAAAGTGTACCAATCGCCGATTTATTGAGTGTATTGCTGTCCTCAGATTTCCTTTTCTGATCCAAAATTAAGCTGGTATGTTGGCTCTTAGCATTATTCCTAGGAGATTTATCTGCTGGAACTTCGCTTTGCGAGCTGGGTCTTTCTCCTTGCCCTTGCTTCTAGTTGTTATTGAAACAGAGTAAATCTATACCATGGATTTATTTTCCTCTGTCATGCTGCTATCCTTGCTCTCTGAGGGTTCTTTCTTTAACGCTCTCTTGAATGCTGCTAAGAACCCAGCCATTTTATTTTCTCCCATAGCTCTATTTGATAGAGATCCAGAAGCCGCTTGATTAGTAGTTGTCCCACTACCATCCCTAGGAGGAGTTTTATCGCCGGGCTCGTTTCGCCTTTTCTTGACTTTAGAACTTTGCATGATGACTCTATAAAAGTAGTCAGTGGACTTAAGCAGTTTCTTCTTCTTGACTTGGAAGCTTTGATTAGCATCTGAGACCATGGAATCCTCATAGAATTGGTCAAGTTTCTTCTGTATTTTCTCTTTACGAAGTCTTGCAGTTTTATTAATCTAATAATCAGAAATAAATAAGTGGAATACCTGTTCCTGGATTCCAGGGAAGTCGTTCATTGCGCTCATGAAGACCTTCTTGTCACAGACAAGAAGCACTGAAGATTGAGAGGCCTGGCAGAAGCATATTCTTTTGGTCTAAGAATTAGATCAAAAACTTGGAATTACGTTATCTAAGATCTCGAGCTCTCCAAAGAATGTACCTTCGACAAAGGAAAATATACCTTCTCCATTTTCTGAGACCAATTTTACAGAGCCTTTGGCGATGAAGTAGACTAGACTTGTTATGATAATTATATGGGATTTACTCTCCATGGCAGGATCATCCTGTCTGTATAAGATTTCTCTTTGTTTGAGCTTTAGAAGCTTTAGATGTGTTAAGATTTTAGCAGTAAAATTGGCATCGATCTGTAACAAACCGATATTCTTTATCATATTGTAGTATGAGTATAATAGAAATCCTGTTCTCAAGTTGGAAGGAAGCTCTGTCAGCATGTCTTGAGGCTCAATCCAATAATAAACATTATCCTTATGATTAAGTCTTTTTAATTAGGTGAATTCAAGAATAACTATACTCAAAATATCTCTGGACTTTCTGACGCAAGAACACAGGGAGCTTCACCTTCATTGCGAAGTTATTGAAAGCTGTTAATTTATTCTTTAATGCCTGGGATCTTCGATCCAAAGTCTCCAAGATTGAAGACAGATTACCAATTGTAAATGAATAGAAACCGACACCAACCATCATCCATGAGACGGCAATGATCTGTTCCATGGCAGTTTTCGGAACAATATCTCCATATCCAACAGTAGTCAAAGTTTGAAAGGCCCAATAGAATGAAGCAACATATTGGGTCCAGGCCTCGTCATCTATAAGATCATATCTTGAGACCCATGTATCAGGGTTAAAGTCATCTAGTCTTGCCTAAAGACTCAGATCAATGGAAGAAAGCCTTACAATGAAAAACCAAAGACAGCCAATCAGATGATTCCAAAATATAAGAGTCACTAGAACATTGGCCATCTTAATTAAACCCAGGTTAAGGTTCAATTTCTTCAGCATGCGGTTATAACTGTGATTTGTAGAGAACAGCTTAACCATTTTAAACAATCTCAGAATCTTCAAAAGACGATATAATCTTGGAAAACGCAACAATCTCAGCAGCTTATTATATTTATTGTTGGTCGAATTTCCACTAAATGCCCCAATAACGGTATCAAAGGGAAAACTAAACAGTTAAGAAATAGATAATACTATTCATTACATGGCTACGATATCTACCCAGAACCAACCCTTCAAGTAATTCTTTGCTATGCTCTTAAAGTCTGTAATGAGTCCATATCTTGGGTCATAGTAAGCACTTATAAAATTGACAATAATGTCAATTCCAAAGCCAACATCAAAAATGATTTCAATTATTTCAAAGGTCTGATTTCCATCTTCAATAAAGCTGACACGATAAGGTGTTAATATGGCAGTAAAAATGATAAGCATCGCTATAATTAAGGTCCAGAGTAAACTGATGTTCCTAGTTGGCAACAAAGGCTGATAGTTAGAGAATTAGTTACAATTCTTACCAAAAATGATTTGTGCTGAATAAATAATTTCTCCTTTTCGAGATCATTAATATCATCAATTGGCTTATAAGCTCCTAGTAGCTTGACCCTATTCCTCAGGGAAAGCATTAGACCGATGAAGTAGACCACATAAAATGACTTTTTCATTCGACTTATTCTCTTCAGCCTGGCTTCATCGTATTCCTCTTCATCAGAAAATGTATCATGATGTGCCTAACTCATTAATACACTATGACTCTATTTTACTTGGCTGATAATCTTGTTGACCTCTTCATCTCCTACTTTGGCCAAATTTGATTTTATGAAATGTGACATTGCCACATCAGACAATTTTGGATTGCTAATTGAGGACATAATGCCATCTGTCTTCTTTGCAGGAGCCAGAGTTGGCCCTCTTCTATATTTATACTCTTTTAATAAGCTTGGACTCACAACATTCTCCTTCAACTGGGGTCGTTTTGCAATAAGTAGCTTCAGAGCCTTTTTCAAGGTCATACGAGCCTTCTTGGGTTCCGTCCCGTCCTGGGGCTTATTTTCTTTGCCATCAGCCTGCTTATCACTCATGTCAGATTGAATAGGTGAGGTTGTTTCGATATTTATGGCTGCATTACGATTCCTACGGGCAAAAATTGAAGGTAATGTAGTAAAGGCCCTGTTCTGGGTGGTAGGCCCTGGGCTGGAATGAGATCTTGATCCGTCATTGTTGCTTTCTGGGCTATCATCTGGAGATCCATTGTTTTTTGTATTGAAATCATCATTTAGGGCTCTATCTTGGACGGTAGATTCTACAGCAGCTGAAAATGAGTCGATATTTTTGTTTTGATTGGTCCAAAAGAGGGATTTTTTAGATGGAGTAGTGTTCATTTAAGAAATTCCCTTTTTATTTTTTATTGAAACTAATAATCTTGTACTGGGGTCAAATTTAAATTCTCTTGCTCAAAATTGGTTTTGATGTAATGATTATCTCTCCCAGCTCTTAGCTTATATTCCTATGCTCTGAAAGAACATTAATTTCTCTTAATATGTAAAGTTGTACAAAATTGATACATATCTACAAAAAGAATATCAAATCAAAGAAAGAAGTGGTTTCAACTCATAAATTCCTCAAAAAGTGTAGTCAACCCCTCAGGGTGATTTTTTTATTACATTTAAGATTTTTGTTTGAAATTTGCTAAGAGAGTGTTTTCAAATATATTTTATTGAAAATGTTTTATAAAAGACTAGCAATTGCTCTACAAATAGGACTAATAGCGCTCTTCTGCACTTTATTATTCAGATACCCAAAGGATACCTTACATATCCCTACACAAGAAAATCAAGGCAAATACATCCTAGAGTCTCCAAAATTTGATTTTAAAGAACATATCTTCAAAAATCCTAATATCAGCCTACAGCATAACCTATGGCCTTTACCTATGCACTATGAATCAGGGAATAATACAATAGAAATCACTTCTCCCTGTAATTTCTTTTTCTATTTGTTAGACCAAGAAGATACACCGGAGATCCAAGAAATTTTCAGCATCTACTTAGAGAATATATTCCCTTCAAAAATCTGTGCATCTAGGAGAACAAATACTCATCCTCATATAACCAAAGTGCCCAGAAATAATGTTCTCTTCATCCAGATTGAGAATAAAATTGATATAACGCCCAATCCAAATACTGATGAGTCATATCTCTTATACATTACAGAAGAACTGTTCATTTTAAAATCAAAGACGTATGTGGGCTTCTTGAGGGGTATTGAAACCTTCTCCCAGCTTATTGAGTTTTCTGAAGAGCATAATACACCAAGATTTTATATCCCTAAAGCCCCAATCTATATATCTGACTATCCAAAGTACCCTTATAGAGGACTGTACCTTGATGTCAGCTCACATTTTGTCTCAAAGGGAAGCATTATGAAAATAATTGATGGGCTCATGTACACCAAAATGAACAGACTTCACATTCGCTTTACTGGAACTGATAGTTTCTCGATCGAAAGCAAGACCCGTCCCGATCTTTCAAATTATGGTGCTTTTTCGAAGAAACAGAGATATACTTATGAAGATATTAAAGAAATCGAGGAATATGCTAACAAGAAAGGAGTGATACTTATTCCAGAAATTAGTGTCCCCACTCGAGCTGGATCTTGGGCTTTTAGTCCATTGGCCAAGGAGATAGTTACTTGTATTGATGGTAATTATGAAAGTTCAAAGGGCCAGTTAGATCCTTCAGCTCAAAAAACTTATGAATATCTAAAGGATATCATCCCAGAGTTTGACAAGATTTTCAAGAGTCCTTACTTCCATCTTGGAGGGACAGAGTTTGATCCTTCTTGTTGGAACTCTACAAAGATCAAGGACTTCATGGCTGAGAATCACATCAATAGTATAGATGAACTTTACTCATACTTTATGGAAAGAGTTAAAGAAAATATTGATGATAAAAAAGCAATCATATATTGGGTAGAAGCTGCTACACCCCAACTCAAATTGAGGGATAATGATGTGGTGCAGTTCAAAGGTATCCCCAGAAATATCATTAAAATATCCGAGACATATCCAAACACTAAGATAATTCGTTCAGATTTTCTTGAACTAGATGCCGGCTTCACTTCAAGTTACGTTCCTTGGTCGACGTTTTATGGTTTCGACTGCACCAAAATGATTAACAATGCTTTGGTTCATAACGTGATCGGTGGAGAAGCGATGCATACAACAGAATTTACTGGAGACACAGGAGTTGTTGGTTCCGTATTCCCCCGAGTCGCAGCACTGGGAGAAAGACTGTGGACCGATCCTCATAATCTAGTGACAAGCTCTACTGTTCTTCGTTTAAACAGTTGGATTAGTAGAGTTAGGAAAAGAGGCATAAAAAGTGGGCCGATTACAACTGGATATTGCGAATATAATGTCAATGATTGTTTCAATTGATAGTACAATGCTATCTATCCTTATGATGAGTTTTTCTGTTCAAACAAATTTTGCATATTTATTTAATAAATTTTATTGATGCAAGATACCAAAAAACCTCGTGTCAAAATTCTTTTCATCCTCATCGACGGTATTGGAGAGCTTGGAATCCCTGAATTACAAAATAAGACTCCTCTCCAATATCTTGATTTGCCTTATATAAATTCTCTCGCCAAGACAGGTAACATATTTGTCAAAATATCTCATTTTCAGGATTGAATGGACAAATGGACCCTGTTGAGACAGGTAAATTATATTCTTTTCCCTCTAATGCAAAGGCCTTGCCTGCGGAAGTGACACCGCCCATATGAACATATTCGGTTACAATCCCTTCAAGCTCTACAGGCAAGCCAATTGATTGAAGAATCTTAAACTAATTAGAGGTCGAGGCTCCTTTGAGTCTATGGGCTCAGGAATCCCAATGGACCACACTGAAATTGCTTTCAAGTGTAACTTTGCTCATATGGACCCCGAAACCCGAATTGTCAAACTTAGAAGAGTTGACCGTGAGTTCCCTCATTGGGGTCTTCCCCTAATTGATGTCTTGAACGGGATGAGAGTCCCTGGATCTGAAGAACATTATATTACTGTCCTCCATGCTACTGAACATCGTTGCGGTGTTAAGGTTAGTGGACCAAATCTCACTGATGATATCACTGGAACAGATCCTTTGAAGGACAACTTGCCACTCAAGAGGGTTGTTCCTAAGAATAAAGATAATCCTAATGCTGTTAAGACAGCTGAAGTTGTAAGTTACTGTAAGTACTAGTTGATAATTTAGATCAACAAACTTTCCGATGCGATATTCGAGACTCTCTCTAAGCATCCCATCAATCTCGAAAGAAAAGAGAAAGGATTGCCAACAGCTAATATCGTCCTCTTGAGAGGAGCAGGCCAAAGACTAAGTAATACACTCTAAATTCTTAAGTAAAATTTAAGATGTTGATCCCTTCTTGAAGGTCCATGGGCTTAAACCTTTTATGATTGCTCCCACTGCTATTATTAGAGGGCTTGGTATTACACTTGGTATTGACATCATTGATGTTCCTGGAACAACTGGCGACTATAATACTAACTTAAACTTGAAAGGACAAAGAGCTGCTGAAGTCATTACAAGTCAAGAGAAAGGTATACAAGAGAATTTCTTTATTTATCTCTCAAGATTATGACTTTGGATTCATTCATGTAAAGGCTGTTGACGATGCTGGTCATGATAAGAGCCTTGAAAAGAAGAATTACTTCTTCCAAAAAGCTGATGAAATGGTCAAGACTTTACTTGAAACTTTGCATAAGAACAAAGCTCCTGAGGTAAAGACTGACTAAATAGTCTAATGTATAAGGATGAATTTATAATTGCCCTTACTGGAGACCACACGACCCCTAATTGTGTGGGAGATCATTCTTTCGAACCTGTTCCCTTCACTGTAACTACTTACTCTGCTTTGGCAAATTATCATGGACTGGAAAAGAATAGCTCCAGAGCTGAATTACTCTCGGGTTTTAGTGACAAGGTTCAGGCTTTTAATGAAGTTAGTGCTTGCGAAGGGATCTTGGGAAGATTCCCTGCTAGTGAATTGATGAAGATATTGAAGAACTTTAGGAACAAAGTTGAGAAAACCATTTCATCGTAATATCACTTTACTTCTATAAGGATAATCTTCACATTTTAATTAGAATCAACTTTCACATAAATAATACCTAATATACAGCAAATTTCCCTTGAATTAGTCACTTGTGGAAGCTCCTTTGATATCTCTTGATTGAAACTACTGATGTGTAAGAAGGATCCTTGTTAAATCTGATCATGCTGTTACAAACTATCTTAATAAAATAACATTCCCAATAAATTTTATGTCATATAGGTCGCCAATAAAGACTCCTCAGAAGTCTCTAATCAAGTCCCCACAAAAGAATACCTTCGATCTCACAGGTGCAAACCTCTCAGGGAAGAAAAAAGAAAGGCCAAAGTCCACCAATCCGAAGAAAGAAGAACTGGGTACTTCAATACTTATCCATCTCTGATTATTTAGCCACAAAGTACTCCATGGATAGGGATGAAGTCCTCAAGTCCACTCTAAAAGAGGTAGCCCTTTACATTAATCTCAAGATTATCCTTTAGATCAAAGAAATGAAAAATGATCGGATTTTAAAAGTCATCGAGAAGTCCTCTAAATTCTCTACAACAAAGGATGTCATTTCCGCAATTGAGAGACATAAGAAACATTTCGGGACTGAAGAGGGACAACCCGAAGTCCATGAAATTATTAAAGAGAGTACAAAGTCCATTTATATTGTCCTAACGAAATAGATCCAGCAGCCATATTCGACCAAATTGGAATAGAGGTAACGGAGACTAGATAAACAAGAATAAATGTTATAGTTAAAGAAACATATCATCAAGGACCTGATGGAAGACATCCTCTACTCCAAAAAGAAATTTTCTGAGGCTGACGAGACACATCTAACCAATGAGGCAGACGACGAATATGAATATGTTAAAGAAATCATCATGAACAATCTCATTGATGATGAGAAAAGAGAAAAACTCCTTGAGGAAGGTCTTTTTAGAGGTATGAAAAGGTTTATTGTTCTAAATCTCAAGAAATCCAAACTGAATATATCCATGACAAGAGAACTAGAATTTTAGATGCTGCCCTAAAGAAACTGAATATCCAAAATAAGCATGATTTCCAACCTGGGGCAGAGACAATTCAAGATATTCTAAAGCCCTCCCATATCAGGAGAGAGGCAGGAGCCAAGCAACTTGGTTTCTATAATTTCCAAAAGTCTATTGAGAGAAAGAAGCAAATGAATTTGATTAAGCGTATGGATTTGGATTATCCCTTTAAATTGATAGTGGCCCTTAAGACCAATAAGGAAAAGAATAGACTCCAGGAGATAAGAAAGATGAACCTAGAGACCATTAAGTGTCTGCTGTCATTCAAGAAAAACAACAAGAAGAGGGTATAGCTTGTTTAAGTTTATTGAAATTGTTTAGCAAAAGGGAACTCCCGAGTTTGAGTGCATGAAAATTCTTAGGAGGATCTTCATTATGAACTCACACAGAGATATTCAGCAGAATAAATACATTATGAATGATGGAGAGTTCCACGACTGCTTAAAGAAATTAGACTTATACCCAACTTATCTAAAAGATGAAGAGGTCCATAGCATCTTCTATGACCTTACCAAACACTATGAGAGCGAAGTTATGGACTTTTATGCCTTTGTAGAAGCCCTTAAGAAAATTTCTCTACTTCTAATCGATGATGATGTGGAGGATTCAGTAGAAGAAGAAGCCAGTGACACGGATACAAATGATGTTCTTCTCCTGCACTTCTTCGAAGAATTCTTGGAGGATTCACTTGAAAAGTAGATCTATGTCAAACCCTATTAACCTCTAGATTCAAGCATCCAAACCATAAACTAATTGACGACCCAGAAATTAAAAACTACGTCAGTAAGCACCAAAACATTCACATTTTCTTGTTCAATTGTTTCACAAGAGAAAAACAGAAGAACGATATATTGTAAGAAGTATTTCAATCCCTTTACCATGATAGTGAAGCCCCACAAGAACCTATGCTTACCTTCGAGAAACTCTTCGACATGTTTACGACACTCCAATTGTTCCCTTCAAAATGCGAGAAGCTGCTTATCAGGTTCTACTTTGAATATGTCTCTCCTGATGAGCACGGACTGGACTTCGAAGACTTTTGCGTTTTCATGCCCTTAATAGGGTTAGATATTGTGGATAGATTTATCAAGACTTCAAAGACTAATGTCAAACGTAAAAAGAATTCCTATGAGGAAGACGATGAAGACGAGAAAAAACACATTGTCAACCTTGAAGCGCCACTGAAGCCTATTGATAAGGTAATATGAATGATAATTTTGTTAAAACCCTAAGATTATGAGATTCTATACTTCCAAAGACTTCTTGGGAGAGTTGCCGAGTATCAAGCAGAAGATTAAGGAGAAGGAAGAGGATAAGATGAAGAGGCAGCTGAATGCTGAAGAGAGGTTCTATATAAAGAATCCATTTACTGAGAATATTCTGAGCTATTTGAATACAAAATCTTTGGTGTAGTTCTACTTTTCATAATTACTCACTACTATAATTACTTTGTTATCCACGATATAAAAGCCTAATGGCTGATACTTGTGTCAAAATTGTGACTTGGCCCCACAAAATTAAGAAATATTATCGAGATGAGAAGTTCTTTCAAGAAACTTACACAAGTAAAGAGCAATATTTACATACTTTATTTTGTTTATGCAGTACTAGGACTAGCTTTCTTCTCCTTGTTATCTCCATTACCATCATTATCATCATCACCTTTATCTTCCTCCTTCTTCTCCTGTTCTTCAGCCTTCTTTGCAGCCTCTATCTCCATATCTTGGACCTTCTTATACTCCAAATAAGCCTTGAAATTAGACTTAGGAGGGTAAGGTCTCTCTCCAAGAATATCCACAATAGCCTGGAGATCAAGGGTCTCTTTTTCAAGAAGGGCCTTTGAAAGGGCTTCAATTTGAGGTTTATATTGTTTAACAAGGGTTCTAGTTCTCTCAGCGCACTCTTTAAGGATTCTCTGGATCTCCAAATCAATTTCCTTTGCCAGATCTTCAGAGTAAATCTTGATATATTGCTCGTCCTCGAGGCCGATATGGCCAATTTTCTCACTCATACCAAACTTAGTAACCATATTCTTAGCGATACTGTAAGCTTTCTGCAGGTCATCATAAGCACCAGTAGTGACCTTTCCATTGATAACCTCTTCAGCACATCTTCCTCCCAAAATGCAGCAAATTCTATCAATCAACTCCTCCTTTGTTTCCAAGGAGCTTTCATTAGGTAAATATTGAGCAAATCCTAGGGATCCCTTAGATCTAGGAATGATAGTCAACTTGAGGAGTGGGTTTCCTCCTTCGAGGAACCAACTGATAACAGCATGGCCTGACTCATGAATAGCCACAATCTTTCTCTCTTCTTCAGAAATGGTCTTCTTTCTCTCCAATCCAGCCAAAACTCTTTCTGAAGCTGATTCGAATTCTTCAGATGTGACATACTTCTTTCCTCTTCTGGCAGCCATAATAGCAGCTTCATTACAAAGATTAGCAATATCAGCTCCACTGAACCCAGGAGTCAAAGTAGCCAGTCTCTTTGCATACTCATCCATGGTCTTGCTTGGATCAAGCTTCAAGGGCTTCAAATGGACTTTAAAGATCTCCTTTCTTCCCTCGATATCAGGCAAAGTTACCTCAATAGATCTATCAAATCTTCCTGGTCTAGTTAGGGCTGGATCCAATAATTCTTTTCTGTTGGTTGCTGCTAGGACGACTACGTTAGTATCAGTTCCAAAACCGTCCATTTCGACTAGGAGCTGGTTCAGAGTATTGTCTTTTTCGTCATTGCCACCAAATCTAGATTCTCTCTTTCTTCCCACAGCGTCAATTTCATCGATAAAGATAATAGCAGGAGCATGTTCCTTTGCCTTCTTGAATAGATCTCTCACTCTAGAGGCACCCACACCGACAAACATTTCCACGAAGTCGGAACCAGAAATAGAAAGAAAAGGAACTCCAGCCTCTCCTGCAGCAGCCTTGGCCAGCAAAGTCTTACCAGTACCAGGGGGTCCTGAGAGAAGGGCTCCTCTTGGGATCTTAGCTCCAATTTTGTTAAACTTTTCGGGTTTCTTCAGAAACTCGACAAATTCCATGATTTCAACCTTGGCCTCGTCAAGTCCAGCAACATCCTTGAATCTGGTCTTAATTTTCTTGTCCAGACCAAATATCTTGACTTGGGACTTAGACATACCAAAGACATCACCTCCCTTTTGTACGAAATCCATACCAGTCTTGAAAGACTTGAAAATCATGTATCCTAGAGCCAGCAAGGCTCCAACATAAACTATGCTCACAACTCTGTCCAGAAGGACCTGGCCATCCTGTGTGTTTTCGAACTGGATGGGGATCAGCTTATCAGGAGTGATACCCTTAGCCAGTTGGTATTGCTCTAAGTTCTCTAGGAAATTATCCACATTTCCAATAATCACAGATTTCTCACTTCCATCGTTAATGTGAAGGGTTGCATGAGGTCTGTAAGCTCCATTGTCTAGTTGCATGCCAATGGTAATCTTTGTGATTTTGCCAGGGTCTAAGTATTCCTTTACAAACTGGGTGTATGAGATGTGGTGTTTTTCATGATAATATTCAATAATAGACTGGGAGAAAAGGAAAGCCACAAGTCCCAGAAGGATGAAATGACGACCTCCAAGCTTGTTTGGCATTCTAGGGTTGTTGAAACGATTTCCTTGCCCACTACTAAATCCCCAGCCTGGCTCGGGCCCTCTATCTTTGCTCTTCTTCTTAGTTTTGTCGTCATCCTTCTCTTCCTCTATTCTCTCTTCCTCTTTTTCATCTTTTTCCTTGGTGGCTCGCTTTTCTTTCTCCCTTAGCTGTTTGAGTTTTTCTTGTCTTAATTTCTCTTTCTCAAAAAGCTCGCCTATAGACTTCTTCAAGTCCTCACTCAATCCAAAATTCTCCTTCTTAGTTTGCTTTCCATCTTCCTCGGTCTCAATTTCTATTTTCTGGTCTGATTCGGCTTTATGTTCTGTTTTCTCCTTGTTCTTCTTTTTCCTATCGAATTTTTCAAAACCCTTAGGGACTCTTCTGTTGGAAAAGAAGTATTTTGGAACAGTGTAGGGAAAACCACCAGCAACAGGCTGATGGAGGGACAGTAACCCTTTAGACCGATTTACAGTTTTGAGCAGATTCCTTAACATTTTATTTAGATTTGATTTAAGAATCGGATTCAGATATATTAATCTGCCTCTGAATTCTGATGCTAGACTTGTCTGCTTTTAAATACAAAATTCTTTAGTGAACTAGTCGTACAACCATAATACCAGATACCAAGAGTCTATCATACAAATTAAGAAAGTGAAAATATGGAGCAGCCAATCCACGGCCGGGAGGTGGAAAAATTGTTAATTATGAATATTTATTCAACACATGAAGTATGTCCGACGGGTGTATTATCGGTCTGTTGACATGGTATTTCTGATAGGAATGCAATGTGTACATGCAGAAATTCGTCATGTAGATCATGTCTTTCAGCGCTTGGTAATCAGGCTTATAGCCTAGCTCATGACATCTTTTCTAAAAGATTAAATAAGTCACATTCTATCTTACATCCAGATCCAAGAGCAACCTATTACATTTTTCATAGTGGTTCTGAATGTATATCTCATCAGCAGACCTCTCTACAGCAGAGCTATTAATAACTGGAACGTCAGATTTCTTCAACATAAGCTTGTCCTTATCTGTAATATTGAAGAACTCGTTCCATTCATAGCTTATCAGTCTATCATTCACTTTCTTCTCGTTATCCATAAAGTATTTTCCAATAAGACAAGTCATCTTCTTTCTCTGAGTCTTTTGGGTCTTCGCCTCCTTTGTGGGTTTCTCATAGGTCTTTGGGGTTGGCTCAGGCTCCATTTTATCATTCTTTGAAGACTCTGACATTTGAGAGACTTTTTTTAGTTCCTTAAGGTCAGGAAAAGTCTTCAAAAAGCCTCTGTTATCAGCATCTTCTGTGAACATTTTCTGGTTCAGTAGCTTCTCTATTAGCTCCATTACATCTTCTTTATATTTGGCATATTCCTTCTCTTGAAGTTCGAAGACTATCTCACTGTTGAGCTTCTGAAGATCTTCGTATTTATTGTTTAGTTCGAGATTTTTTCTGAATCTTTCGTTGAAAGCTTCCCGAGTGTCAAAGCCTCGGATCTTGGAAGCACAGAATTTATTGTATATATCTTCTTTTATCTCCCTTAGCTCATTTTGTTCGGATTCTTTGAGAGCTTTCTCCTTTTTTCTGTATTCTTGTTCGGAAAGGTTCGAATTTTTCAAGTTAAGCCATTTTTTCTTCAACAGAGCATTCTTATCATTCTAGTACATTAGCATATAGCAAACTAGATATATTACCAAAGCAGCCTTTCCGGTTGAAAGAATATTCTTAAGAATAAGCAGCATAGAATTATCTCTGTATGTGGAATTGATGATCTCTTCGAAGATCTATACTCAGATTACCCTAGAGACAACAAAATTACCGTATTGAGATTGATTCTCTCCATTGTATATTTTATGGACTTAAGAATATTTCTATCTTTAGTCTCGGTATCAGCTTTCTCTTCGTCTGAGTCCTCGACCTTCTTTTTCTTTTTTATCTTAAATCCCTGAGGTGAGGAAGGAGCTTCCTCATCCATTTCTCCCTCTTTTTCCTCTTCTAATTTTGATAATTTTTTTAAGCCTTGACGCTTTGGCTTGACGATGAACTCTTCATCGTCATTCTCTGTATGTTTTATTATAAGCCTGAATAACTATACTTTCTTTTCCGTCTCCACGCTTGGGCCTGCCTCTTTTTTTCATTCCTATATGTTTCCGCTCTTTTCAGAATATATTGAGTTTTTATTTGAATTTGGTAACTCTTTAATTAAGTACATCGTGGCTATTATGGAATTAGAATATTGGCTCCAACCTAAACAATATAAAATCTTCTGAAAGTTCGAACTCTAAAATCACAGATCTAGTATTATCTAGGCTAAAAAAACTGTCTTTTTGAGTTTGAATTTTTTTATAGAAAAGAATCGGGCTAGTAACCAGGAACCAAGATATCTAGTTTTGTAATGGAGAGCCCTCAAAATAAGAGAGCAAATGGAGGCATAAGATTAAATTTTCAAACGTATATTCATTAATTTCAAATCCTAAAATTCAAAATACAAAATAAAATGAATATCGAAGACAGTACTTTCCAGTTCCTAGACAACACTCCCAAGATCAGAGTCTGCATTAGAAAGCGTCCTTTGACCAAGAAAGAAATTCAGAGAAACGATGCCGATATCATCGATATCAGAGGTCCCCAAACCGTTGTTGTGCGGGAAACAAAGTAATTTATCTCCATAAACCATTAAGCCCCAAGGACTAAAGTCGACCTAACTAAGTATATCGAAGAGCACACCTTCAATTTTGACCATGCCTATGACGAGACCTCCACAAACCAACAAGTGAATATTATATTAAATCAAATTAACTCCCCAGGTTTATGAAGAGGTTGTCCGCCCCTTAGTTGATGCCCTCTTCAACAGGGCCAAATGTACCTGTTTCGCCTATGGTCAAACTGGCAGTGGTAAAACATACACCATGATGGGTGACTCTGCCAATCAAAATAGGGACTCGAACGGCAACTCCACTCCCGGCTTGTATTTGCTCGCTACTCAGGATATCTTCGAACTTCTTAAACAAGTATAGTCTTAATTTTTAAAATCTGACTTTTCAGCCCGCTTTTCAACATCTTAGCGTCTACATCTCATTTTATGAAATTTACTGTGGAAAGCTTCATGATCTTCTCAACGACAGACAGCAATTATTTGCCAGAGAAGACGCCAAACAGAACGTCAATATCGTCGGTTTGGCAGAAAAAAGAGTCATCAACGCCCACTCCGTAATGCAAATTATTGACTTCGGTAACTCAGTCCGTACTACATGTAATATTCTTTCTCCCTATTTCTAACATACTAGCCTCCACCTCTGCCAACATGGACTCTTCCCGCTCCCATGCTATTTTACAAATCTCACTGAAGGATGGAAATAAGTTATACGGAAAAATGTCCTTCATTGACTTGGCCGGATCCGAAAGAGGAGCCGATGTCACTGACTCCAACAAGCAAACCAGAATAGACGGTGCTGAAATCAATAAATCTCTCCTTGCTCTTAAGGAATGTATTAGAGCACTAGACCAAGACAAGAAGCATACTCCCTTCAGAGGAAGCAAATTGACTCTCGTTCTTAAAGATTCCTTCACCGGAAACTGTAAGACCGTTATGATCGGAAATATCTCTCCCAGCAGCGCTGCCTGTGAACACACTCTCAACACCTTGAGATATGCCGATAGAGTCAAAGAACTCAAGAAGCCCCAAGATAACTCCACCCCTCTCACCCAGATGGACATCTTGGCCAGGCAACTTATGCTTCCCAGACAAAACAGTAAATATTCAAAAAAATTATCCTCTAACTTTCCTAGAAAATTCTACCAAGATCCTTATAAACCCCGAAAATGAAGAACCCCAATCCCCCTCCCATGGAAATTATAACCAAGGCTTCAATTTCAACCAAAATGACGTCAGAGACTCCAAGGCTCGCTTCTCCATGCCTGTTGGAAACATGTACCAACCCCAATTCCAACAACAGCAACAACAAATCCCTCAATCTAACTTCAACCAATTCAACATGATGAACAATAACAATAACCTCTTCCAACAAAGCCAAAACTTCCCTCAAAAAAATAACTTCTTCCAAGGATACAACCCCAACCAATATCAACCCACCGAAAATCTCTTCGAGACCGAGTCCCCAGGCAACAACATCATGAGAGAAAATAACTCCAAGCAAAACATCCAAGCCAGCAAAATGCAAAAGCAACCCAGTCCTGTCTATCAGCCCAATCTCTACAAGAATAACGCCGCCAACAATATTAGCTACTCCCAACCCCAACCCAATCTCTTAAGACCTCAGAGCAACAAGGAGAACTATCAGGATGATGCTAATACCTTCAATCCTATGGTTCACATGATGCAGCAAAATCAAAAGATGCAAATCATGTCTGAGCAACCTATCAAGCCTCAGCCTGTTGGTACCTTCGAGCAAACTAAGGAATACATCCAGAACTTCAGAGCCAGAACTGAAGAAGACCTCCAAATCATTAATCAAAAGCATGAAGAACTTATTAATATTATTCTTGCTGAGGAAGAAGAAGTCATTGCCACTCACAGACAACACATTGATGATACTGTTGACCTTGTCAAGCAGGTAAGGATTATCTTAATTTGTAGCTAATTTTCTAGGAAATGGCCCTTCTTAATGAAGTTGATAAGCCTGGCTCAGATATTGATGAGTACGTTGAGAACTTGGATACCATTTTGGCTCATAAGATTGACTTGATTAACATGTTAAGAGCCAAGCTTGGTACCTTTAGACAACATTTGAAGGAAGAAGAAGCTCTGAGTAAGATGTTCTATGAGCAAAGAAATGAAGTTATGGATATTTTTGACCTCCAAAATGGTCAGGGTGCTAAGGGTGATGAGTTTCATTTGTTAGATGACGACCTACATCAAGTCATGACTTAATTCTAATTAGTTGTTTTATTAATGTCCTCATTGGATTTCAATGTTAATCGGTTATCGTATTAGCATATATATCAGTATTACTATTTCAAAGTTACACAAGTTATGTCTTGGTATCCCACCCCTTTATAACAAAATTCCATTCTCAACAACTACAGTTACTTTTTTTACTCTTAATTAGCGACATATGAAAATATTCTATGCGAGTTTACATACAAATCAATTATAGGGCTATTTCCTCCAATAACAAGTATTCTATCCTTGCCTTCCACTTTTCCTGCAATGGCAGTCACCGAAGCAGCTGAAGCCTCAAATTTACCCAACAGCTCTCCATTAGATTCCCAATTTAGAATCTGATTGTCATTATGAGCAGTATATATAACATCATCTGTAGGGAAAATATAGTTCACATCAGATGAGATAGGTAGGGCAGAGTCCAGGTTTCCGCTCTGAACATGCCATCTAGTGATGTAATCATTATGGCCTACAACGACCCACTTCTGGTCTATTTCAAATTGGATAAATTTGACAAGGGAAAGGCTGTCTTTTTCAAGCTTGAAGACCTTGATGGGCTTTTGGGCTTCATAATCATATAACTCTAGGTTTCCTCTGCTGTTTCCATATATAAAGGAATTATTCTGGAAGAATCTGATGGCATTTATGGAGACGACACTCTCATCCAAAAGGATGCTGTTCTTTACTGGGGATACTCTTTTAATAAGCTTCATTTCCTTAAGGTCAATAATTAGGACATGTCCTCTATTTGTTCCAATAAAGCATCTGTTCTGAGAATGGTCATAGTCAACGCATTGGATTCTTTCATTCTCGTTGCTGTTATTCTGCAGGATGTTGTATAGTCGCTTAGGGTTACTCTTGAATTTGGTCACCTTGGTGGAGGGCTGGCCGAGATTTTTTCTTTCTTTAATTTCATCCAGAATTTCAGGCCAAGAATAACCATAAATTGAGGTTTCATCGTTGAAGAATAAGGACTCAATACCTTTTTCGAACAAGGCCAGATTTTGAATAGGACCGTCTTTGAATGAAAATTTGCAAATTGAAGAAAAAAGAGTCTCTTTTTCTATTTTTTCTTTGAGGAATTCCAGTAATAAGTCACTAAAGAGCCAAACATGAACTTCTCCTTCGGATGTTGAACCCAAGATGTATTTGTCTCCTTCTGTGATAAGCAAAGATAAGAAAAGAACCATGCTCCTCTTTGGATTTCAATAAATTTTACAAGATATAAATCCAAATCCAAATTGAGTTGAAATACCGGGCTCTGAGTCTAGCATCAGAAACTAAGTCCGTAGTTCTTCAGCAAGCCTAAGGATAATAAAATTAGTAAAAGTTGTGAAAAAACTAGAGTATTGCTAAGGAGCCGGATATAACAATAGTAATGAGTGCAATTTGACTATTGAAATATATGTATGAATAGGATGATTATAACGAAAATGATCAAACAACCAATACATTAGATTAAATTGTCGTGAAGAGATGAGGACATAATTTTAGCTACAACAACCATCATTGCCACTAGTAGAGGAATTGGTATTTTGCCCAGGTTTGTTGAAGTTATTTATTAGTTTTTTTCTGAGCTTCTCTTCTTCTTCCTCTTCATGATCTTGATTGGCTGCCTTCTTCTCTTTCTGTTTTTCATATATTGCTAATTACGTTACATGATAATCAAGTTCCAATTACTTTCAACTAAGCGCTCAAAAGCTTCCTTAACGTTATATCCAGTCTTAGCTGAGGTTTCACTGTAAAGTAATCCATATTTCTTTGCATAAGCCTCAGCATCTTCTCTAGAGACTTTTCTAAGGGAGGGGTTTTCCTGGACCAAATCTTGCTTGTTGCCAACAAGCATAATAACTATATCATCTCCAGTGTGCTCCTGAATTTCGCAGAGCCAATCAGCAGTATGGTCAAAAGTGAGTTTGTCAGTTAAGTCGTAAAAAAGCAAAGCTCCGACTGACTTTCTATAATGGCTAAAATGGTTATTAATTCTCAGGCTCGTGATACGCTGTGGTGATTGCTTTATACTTTTCTGAACCGGCTAGCAGTTTAATATTGGTCATATGTATATTCTTACCAGTGTCCCAAATTTTGGCCTTAATGACAGTGCCATCACCTAGGACTATGCTCTTAGTAGAGTAATCCACACCGATTGTGGGTTGTTCATTTTTATTGACGACGTTTCTGGTATATCTTCGGGGATCAGGAAGATTATCTTAATTTTACCTCGTGAGGAAACTTGTCTTTCCGACACGGACATCTCCAATTAAAAGGACTAGGGAGTTAAAATGGAAAAAGGTTCAGTTTACTTTTGTATTCTTCAAATGGTGTTCCTGTTGCCATTTTTTATTCAGATTGGGACATCTATCTGAATTTCATAAATAGTTTTTAAAAGTTCAATTCGAAAGACAAAGAAACGAATCAGCAACTTCATTTAAAACTCAACAAAACCTTTCACTTTTCCTAATCTTACTCAACTCGATCTCAATCCCCTCCCCTTGTCTACCTCCTATCTCAAAATATATTTTTCTTAGCTATTTTCTTCATACATTAAACCTTACATCTATCATACAGTCCAAACCGCCATAAAGGGAACTCATCATCCTATCAGTACCGTCATCCTATCAGGCTTAGACCGGGAAATTGTACAGAAAATATAAATTATTTGTCGTTTGAAAATAGAAGATCCCTGGCACATTATCAGCCTAAACAAATTACCGATCAAAAAATGAACAGTAAGGAGCTGGAAATGCAAATGTTAAAAGACGAACGAGTTTGCTCTCCAGAGAAAAACAAGTCCTCTCCATTGGACGAAATCTTATCAAACATTGGCTTTGGGAACTACCAAGTTAAGGCCTTTATAATCCTGGGACTCATCCTTATAAATGACGGGGCTGAAGCTCTCGTTCTATCTTTTTTATCTGCAATTTTAGAAAGAGAATGGGGACTAAATTCAGAAGATAATGGATTAATAGTGAGTGGAGTCTGGCTGGGAACCCTGATCGGGATCTTATTATCGGGAAAATTAGGGGACCTCTATGGGAGACGATTGCCCCTAGTCTACGCTTCTTTGTGCTTATATGTGTTTGGAGTTCTGTCAGCTTATGCACATGATTTTACAGAATTACTAATCCTCAGAACTCTCTATGGATTTTTCATGGGATTCCAATATCCCCTGACTATTACATATCTAGCCGAGATTTCTCCTGTCAATGTCCGCGGAAAAATTTTGCTTCTTTGTTGCATACTTTGGACTGTTGGGGAACTCTATACTTGTTTCGTTGCATACTTTGCCCTGGATAATATTTATTCAGGGAATTGGAGATCCATGGTCTTTTGGGTCTGCCAGCCATCCTTAATAGGGTGGCTCGGCGCTCAGGCTTACCTTGTGGAAAGCCCAAGGTTTGTTATTGTAACCCAGAAAAATGTTGAAGAGGGAATTAAAATTCTCAAAAGAATGGCAGAAGAAAATGGAAGAGGAGATATTATCGATAACAACGCAAAGATAGAAATTGAGGAGTGGTCAGCAGACGATCATTCTACTGATGAGAATAATATCGGAAAGGTTTCAACACTATTTGAACCTAGATATAAGAAATTAACACTATTACTTTGGCCAATTTGGTTTTCTCTTGTAATTATCTATTACGGGATGTTATATGTTCTTCCGCTCATATTATCAGCTTTATCCAGAGAAGACTCTGAGACTGACAGTTCCATAGGAAGTGTAGTTATACCGGTTCTAATTGAGATACCGAGTTGCGTCCTTGGGTTATCAATGATAGATCGTGAGGGGCTGGGTAGGAAGAATTCTATGTTCTTATCTTTTCTGATAAGCGCAGTAGCATGTCTTTTTGCCTTATTTTCGGACTATCTCATTTTTTGGACTACAATATCCAGAGGGCTCATTTATTTGGCCCTTTCGGTTGTCTATCCTTTCACCGTTGAATTGTATCCAACCTTTATTCGTGCAACAGGCTTGGCATATGCCAATGGATGTGGGAGAATTGGAGGAATCGTGATGCCTTGGGTAGTTATGACTTTATATGAGCTTAGTCCGAAACTCCCATTCTTAGGTTTCAGTATTTTAAGTTTTGCTGCAGCTTTTCTCTGTTACTTGATCCCTTTTGATACGACGAATAAAGAATTGGATTTCGAGATGAACTATATTGTTTAAAGTGTTCAATTTGCCTTGTTCTTTCATATTTATTGCATCTGAAATTTCCAGATATTTGAGCCCAGTGTTTTTTTTTTTTTACTTTCCATAGTGTAGCTATTCCAACACCTGCCTAAACGAAAATTAAATTTGTGTATTTGAATGGCGAAGTCGTCCAAAAAGCTAGGAAAACTAAACATAGATCTAGACAATAAGGTCTACAGCAAGCCTTCTGAGGGTGCCCTGGACCCCAACTATTACATCAAGGCTCAAATGAAGGATAAAACTTGGCATTTGGCCAAAATTATAGATTGTCGTCTTGTGAAAGACTGGGACCCAAAGAAAAAGAAGAACGACGCCTCATATGAATACTACGTCCACTATATTGACTTCAATAGAAGAATGGATGAATGGGTCCCTCGCAATAGAATCGAACTTACTAGAAATTTGATAGAGGAAGACACAACAAACAAAAAGAAGAGAAAAACTGAGGAGAAAAAATACGATAACAACATCGATGATGAGCATGAAGGTAATTATTCATTTCTTTCCCATTTTTTCTTCACTTTTCTTTTTTTCAGAATATTCATGATTTTAGGTATGGATGCCGCGAGTCTGTTGGCCCACGAACAAGCCACAAAATTCAAGACAATCGAGAATATTGAAATAGGAAAATATAGATGCGAAACCTGGTATTATTCCCCTTACCCAGAAGCCTATCAGAATCTCGATACTCTATATCTCTGTGAGTATTGCCTGTCATATCATGCCACAAAAGATGAGCTAATCAGACATATGAAGAGATGCGATTTGACACATCCTCCAGGCGATGAAATCTACAGACACGGGAATAACTCGGTCTTTGAAATAGACGGACATAAGAACCCGACCTATTGTGAGAATTTGAGTTATCTAGCCAAGCTCTTCTTGGACCATAAAACGCTTTACTATGATGTTGAGCCATTTTTATACTTTGTGCTTACTGAAAATGACGATGAAGGATGCCACATTGTAGGATATTTCTCAAAGGAAAAGGAATCCTCTCATGGTTACAACTTGGCCTGTATTCTCACTTTACCCTTCCATCAAAGAAAAGGATACGGAAAGTTCATAATCACATTCTCTTATGAGTTATCCTTCATTGAGAAGAAAGTCGGTACTCCTGAAAGACCTCTATCAGATTTGGGAAGAGAGAGTTATGTGTCCTGGTGGACTCAAAAGATAGTTGAATTCATTAGGGATAACCCTCATGGGCAGTACTCTATTTCTGATATTACTAAGGAGACTATGATCCATGAAAAGGATATTATTTACGTCTTGGTAAGGAGTTATTTGGTTAAGCTAATTTTGATAGGAAAGATTCAATATGATAAAATATAACCAAGGTAACTACTATCTTTGCACTGATAAGAATGTGTTGGATACTCTTTATAAAGCTGCAGGAAGACCTGGAGTCCCATGCATAAGAGAAAAGATCTTCTGGGTTCCTTTCAAATTTAGATATGAGAATTCCAATTAACCTTTATATGATGAGTAACTCTATGCAAGGACTTATCTTTATGTCCTTTGTAGTTTAATTAAAAAATAAATCGACTATTTGTTAATTAACAGTCTCTTTTTACAATATTTTGGCAGATGCAAAAAAGATCCTCGCCTATTAGATCAGCAACAAATAGCCCCACTCACCAAAGAAGAACCTCTGACATCACACCCGGATCTTACTCCACAGCCCATGTCAGGAATCTCAGCCACCAAGGATATCCAAGTGCTAATCCATTAAGTACGCAATCTTTATTTTATTTCATTCTTTCTAGAGCAATCCATCGTTAGGTCAGATAGTAAACCCCCAGCCCCCGAGAGAAAAGAATATCCAAGACTGACAATGTCCTCCCGCAAGAACAGCGAAAAAGGACTAAATGACAAAGAAGATATTCTTATAACTACTGGAAGATTCAAGGACCCAGATTCCCAAGAGCAAAAGCCCCCTCAAAATAAAAGCACTGAAATGCATAGCCAGGATACAACCATTCCAACTGAACAGGAGAATAGACGTATCATGAAGTTGGACCTTGAAAAGATTGCAGCTTCAGTTTCCAACAGAATCGAAAAAATGACCAAGAACCACTCCTCTCCCGAAGAAATTGCTACAGTAGAAACCGAGAAAACTCCCAGCAAATCTGACAGAAAACAGCCTTCCTTAATTTCAGTTTCCAGTGATAGTAAAAATCTTGGATCTAAGGACTCAGGTTCCTCCACTATCAGAAGAAAAGAGTTCAACGCCTTGTCTCAAAAACTCGAGGAAGATAAAGAAAAGGCTAAAGAACAGATAGAACAGCTCAGGAACTTCCAAAGCGAAATCAAAGGCATGGTGCAAAATATCCATCCCTTGAAGAAGACCCCTCCTCTTCCAGTAAATTCCAAACCTCCCGCAAGCAGTTCAGCAAATATTTCCCATCGTGAGAGCCCAAATAAGCCGATTTTGAGGGATAAGCAGCAAATGTCAATAGACTCAAGAAATTCTCCACAAAGAGTCAGCTACAAAGAACAAGAAAAGGCTACGACTGAAATGTACAGGAGAAAGATATTCAATTCCCTCTCACAAAATGACCTCGATAGTCTTAATCTCCAGAACAACCTTGATATTGAAGGCAGCACGGAACTTAGACAGAAGCTTATGAACTCAAGTGGTGCTCAAAGTAACATCTCTTTAACATAATTTATCCTCCTAGAACTCTCCACTGTTCTTGAAAGCAGGGAATCAATCCGTTCAACTGGAAAACTTAATCAAAGTCTAGATAGAGTCAATTATGAGCCCAATAACATCTATTACTCTCCACAAGATGACGAATATAGGCCTAGAGAAAGGCCAAGCGAATATTCTGGAGAAAAGCAAATTTCTGGGGTGGGGCTAAGGGCTAGCAACCTTGATGTATCAAACACAAGTATCAGAAGATCCATTAGAGAAGATATTGACCGCCAAGAAAGGTCTAAATCCATTTTGAAAAACAGTGAGAGAAAAGATAAATTCATTCCCTTGGCGACTTGGATAAAGGAACAAGTGCAGGGAAATTCTGATATTGAAGAAGCTCTTGAATTGTTGATGGAACTTCATGAAACTGAATTGAAAATCTCGGATAATCACCTTAAAACCCTACGGACTAAATATGATCATCTTTATGAGAACAATAAGAAATTAATCAGTACATTACAGATCTGCGAAAAAGAAATTGATAGTCTGACCACCACCAGCACAAGAATGAACAACCTAATAGTAATCTATATATGAATTTCTCTTAATTTTAGACTCATTATGAAGCTAGAATAAAAGAACTTGAACAAGAAAATGAAGAATTTATAAGACTTCTTGAAGAGCAAAAACTCAGACATCAAGCTGAACAAGCTAAGTTAAATGAGGACTGTGAGAGAAAAATATATAAAATCAACCATGAGATTGTAATTCAAGCACACTGTTCCTTACCCAACTAGGAGCTCATTCATGATAGATATAAGAGCATGCGAAAATACACTCAATACTGCGAGTCTACAATCGCAGCAATCAACGTCACTTTAAGGTAACTCACCTACTGCATCCCTCAAATATAGAAAACTAATGGCAAAAGCTAGCTATAAAGTCGCTAATCCAAGGCTTGCTGCTACTCTTGAAAGCATAATTCAACGTAAATTTTCTCTTAAAAGACTCTAATTTATCCTAGAGACCGAAGCTTTTGTTGACGATTCGATAGCATATACTTCAAGTGAAATTGAACAGCCCACCCCACCTCACAGAAGAACTCGCTCTACAAATACTTCATACCGAAATCCAAGCACACCGCCCAAGAAGGAATTGCTACAGAAGCTTCTTGGAAGTCCCAAAGAAGTCTTGTTTGATAAAGTAAAAAAGAATAATCGAGAGCTTATTCTATCCGAACTTGTCTCAGCTTCTTCTAAGTTAAATCGCTTCCTAAAGGAAAACAAATCACCTACTAAGAAGAAAGTCACCTTTGCAAATAAATATAAATCGTATATATTTTCCTTCAAAGGCCTAATCCTTAGAGCTAATAACAGTCCAGCACCTAGCAGGAGAAATATGTCCACAATACTTGAAGAAGATCATAAAAGAGGTGGAGGAAGAAGAAGCCTTAATTTATCTATGGATAACCACAGGAGTCTATCGCCTGTAGACTCAAGGCTTTTTGACGATATTTCTTACCATGAATATCTGTAAGGTTCAAATTTCTCTATAACAAGTTTAGAGAAAATCTGAGGCTATGGAGATCAGGAAAAGTGAGGTTTGATCGGGATGAGTTGCTATAGAGTTGTTTTTCCCCAATTTTATTGTACTTTTTCTTTCCTATTTTTAGAATATCTTGTGTATACAGATTTCGTATTTACATTAAGTATGAGTCAGTTTTTCTTCTCAACATTTGATTACTCTGTAAATAAATTTAGAAATTTATAAGAAATGAGCATTATAGAGATTCGAGTTGCTGGGCGCTACAAGCTCAAAAGAAAGATTGGGAATGGTGCATTTGGAGACATTTACTTAGGTTAGGCACGGTCCAAATTTTGTCTTACTTTTTAGCTCAAAATGTTCAGACCAGTGAAGAAGTTGCTGTCAAACTTGTAAAAAGGCCCTGTATTATAACCTAATTTTGTAGGAGGACAACAAGACTAAATATCCTCAGTTGATATATGAAGCTAAAATACTTCACACACTTCAAGGAGGAGGTATAGCCTAAGGAAAGTTTAATAATTTTGAAAAGTGGGAATTCCTAACCTGATATGGTGTGGACAGGAAGGAGACTATAATATAGTTGTTATGGAACTCCTTGGAGACACAATTGAGTCCCTTCTTAATTTATGTCATAGAAAGTTTAGCATTAAGACCATCCTAATGCTTGCCGATCAATTAGTAAGACTTCTTTTTAGGAAAATGTGACTGTTTAGCTACAAGTGATTGAGTATATTCATAGCAGAGGCTTCATCCATCGAGACATTAAGCCAGAGAATATTCTCATGGGTCTTGGAAAAAAATCCCACCTTGTGCATTACATAGACTTTGGATTATCCAAGAGATATAGAGACCCCAAGTCTGGCCAGCATATTCCTTACAGAGAAGGAAAACAATTGACTGGTACTGCCAGATATGCAAGCATAAATGTCCATAAGGGAATCGGTACCGAATGTATTTTTGAATATTGAACTTTTAGAGCAAAGCAGAAGAGATGATCTGGAATCTTTAGGATATGTTTTCATCTACTTATTTAAGGGAAGCTTGCCCTGGCAAGGAATGAAAGCTAATAACAAGCTCGAAAAATACAACAAAATCATGGAAAAGAAAAAGAACACACCCTTAGAGGAGCTATGCTATGGAATGCCAGGTAAGAATTCAGGGTCTTAGCATAACAATTTCAGTGGAATTCCTCAATTATATGAAATATGTTCGCAAGCTAAAATTTGAAGAAAAACCAGACTACCATTATCTGAGAAGAAGCTTTAAGGAATTATTCCTAAGAGAAGGACATGAATTCGACTATGTCTATGACTGGATCTTGATTCCATTGGTACACTAATATCTATATTCATTGAAATCTTAGAGCCACCAATTTGCAATTAATAATGACAAGCTCCATGTGAACTTCGAATTCCTAGAACAGGAAGCTGATGGGGATCCCAACTTACAGATATTGACAGCTCATAATAACAAGCCTTATGACGATGATGACGATGAGGATAATTCTAATGAGGAGAAAAAGAAGGCTACTATCCCTATGGAACAACTGAGAACAGAGTTCAAGGAAGAGACTGGAAAGGGCTATGGAAATAGATTCAATACAAGTCCTGGACATAAAAATACTCAGATTTTGTAAGAGTTTTTGATTTTGTCTTATTTTGAAGGAAAGGAAATAAAAAGCCGAATCAGGCTGAGCAGAACAAAGATAAGTGTACTATCTTTTAAATTTTGTTCTTTTCTCTACTGAAATTTTGGAGCAAGTATAGACACACATTACTTGTGAATGTTTTGCATGATTTTGTCTATTTAAAGTTACTCAGAAACTATATATTATATTTAATATTCCACAAATTCCAAATTAATTCGAGTCTCCCTGGGTCGTCTGAACATTTGTATTAGAAGGTAATGCAATCTTTATGCTCTCCTTAGGTGTCTTAATTTCCTCAGATTTAGTAGAAGACTTTCTTGCAACTTCAGCCCCTTGGGTAGGAACCTTCAGTGAATTCTGCCCAATCTCTACACCCCTAATTGGATCATAAGTCTGTGTCTTTGCAGTCTCCACTCTCCTCTTCTTGGGAACATCTATGATATAATTGTTGGTCTTTAGTTTATCAGGGGAGACTTCCTTCTTCTCATAGGGGTCAGTTTTACCAAAGGCAACGCTATATGTATCAAAATCTGTTCTTTTCTCTTTTCTTCTTCTCTCTGCCTCTTCCAGACGCTCCTTTTCAAGCAATCTTTGGCGCTCTCTTTCCTTCTCTCTGTTTAACTCCCTCTCTCTTTCTTTCTCTTTTTCTCTCTGTTGCTCCTTAAGAGTATAGGCCTTGGTAGGAGGCTTATGGTAGATCTCTTTGGTATATTTCTTGAAAGAGGGCTGAGTCTCACGGCCCTCATGGATAAACTCAGATCTAGTAGTTCTCATTCCATTATCACTTTGGGCAGTTGGATTTCTAGAATAGGAAAGGGGTCCAGGTTCAAAACCAGGAGATGGAGACCTTCTCTCTAAATCTTGGGATCTGGAGATATTTTGAGGAGCACCTCTTGAGGAAACAGAATTTGACTTTGATCTTGTTAGAATCTGATTTTGACCTTCCTCTTGGTAGGACTGGCCTGAGGACTCAGTGGATTGATATTGGGGTTGGAATTCCTCTTCAGTCTTGGATTTTTGATGAGCACCCTGCGAGAAAGTAGACATATTCAATCTTTCCTTAGAACTTTGTCCTAGGATATTAATTTAAATAGCTATAAAAGACGTACCTTGAAGGGTTCTCGCTGTTTGGCTTATTTCAGAATTCTTTCTTGAACGATCGTCTCCTTGTTGCTCACTCGGTTCTGCCTTTGCCTGGTATTTAGTTTCACTTTTCAGGATAGACTTGGGAAGCTGCTGACTTTGACGTCTTAATAACTCTTCGACCTCCGCACGGCTTATAGTGGACTGAGCCCTGCTTCTTGAGGGGTTTGGATCATCAGGAAGAGTCATATATTGAGAAGTGGACTGATTAGCAATTTGTTGTTCTCTGTAAGATTCAAGTTCTCTTGGGGATGGTCTGTCATCTTTATATGATGGCTTTCCTGCCTGAGAGTATGGTTGGTCCTGCTCTCTGGGAGAAAGTTGAGGCTCGATCATTGATCTACTGTATTCTCTGGAGTGTGCAGGTTGAGAGCCTTCATTAGCAATCTTACTAAGGACTTGCTTGTATTGGCTTGGAGACTTGCTTGCACTTCCTATTTCCTTGGAAGGAGATGTCTGGTTGCTTCTTTCCGAGAGCCTTTCCAAGTGAAGCTTGAGCTTCTCCCTGTCCTCTTCTTGCCATTTTTCAAGAACTTTGATTTGAGGATCTTGTTGGACTGAGTAGTTGGAGTCCTTTCTTTGTGAAACGTTGAGCTGAGGATCAGGCTGTCCTTGGGATTCCCTATAGAAGCTGGTGTGAGTATCTGTTTGTTGGTGACCTTCTGTTTCTCTAGGTTCTGTTCTAAAGTCTCTGGAAGTTCTGGTGCTGACCTTGTTTGAAGGGGCTTGCGCTTCGGTCGCGAAGTTTGAAAGTTTACGTTGACTGTCCTGCTGTTGAGAGAGCCTTGTCTGGGGATAATTTTGGACACTTTCTGACTGTTTTGATTGTGGAGATTGGACAATGGATTTCTCAGGTGCTTTTTGATAGGAGGAGAACTGAGAAATCTCGGGATATTTCATTGGGGAGGAGATACTCTCCTGGGGCTGATGGTTCCTAGTATATGGGGTAAAGTAGCTTATGCTTTCGTTCAATTTGCTGGGCTGAGGAATATTTGAGCGGGTTTCAATGACGGACTTATTTTCTCTAGGGTCTATGTAGTTGTTCCTGGGGTCTCTGAGGTCTCTGGGGTCTCTGGGGGTGTACTGGGTACTTCTTTCTATTGTTAAAGGTGAAGAGATATTTCTTATATTATCGGTAGATTTATAAGTTGGAGAGTAATAGCTAGGGTTTTCTCTGGCTCTGAGAGGTGGTTCTACTCTGACTTCTCTATTTTCTGTGGAGTACTTGAAAGATGGGACTTCGACTTGTCTTGGTTCTGGATTTGGAACGTGATAGCGGGAGTATTGATGAGGAGAACTGAACGATTCTTCTGTAGGCAATGTACCTGTATAGACTTTGGAGGTATCTGTGGTGGGTCTATATGCATCAGTTCTCATAGAAGTCTCAGTAGTGTATCTATTGGTAGGACTCTTGGCATAATTGTTGATAATTTGAGGAGAAGTTGTTGTCGGATACTCATTGATATAATTATTCTTATAGCTATACTGTCTTGCTGAGGGTGGGTTGTTTTGCTCTAATTGGCTGTGAATCTCAGCGACTTTTTGTTGTAAAATTGATAATTTATCCGAAGGGCTGCTGAACCTTGTAGGGCTTTTTGGAGTTGTGGAGTTAATGTTTATGAGTAGGTCTGTAATATACTTAAAGCCTTTCAAGGTCAGAGCAGTATAATTTTTTGCCTGAGCGAGGGCCATGAGATTATCCTGATTAAATCTCTCCTCAAAACAGCTTCTAGCATAGTGATTTGGATCGAAGCCATTAATCAAGGTCTGGATATACTGGATATATTTCAATAGCCCTGGCTGTCCCTGCTGATCGTTTGAATTTGTAACACCCAAGAGATGTCTATTCTCCTCTTCTAACTCCTTGATTCTATTCTAGAAATTTTAGGCTGATTGCAATGTTTCTTACTGTTATCGTTCTCACTTCAGCATTCAAATGGACCATGTCGTTCATCAATTGGGTATTTACATGTTGAATTTTTTCAATATCACGGCTAAGGTCTCATTATAACTTAGTATTTGCTTACAGTCTTTGTTGAAGATCCTTGTTCTCAGTCTCTAAGACAGAGATCCTAGCAGCACTTTTGCTTAGCTGTCCCTTGAGTTCGATATTCTCTTGCTCGAGATCGATTAATTTCCTGGAGTGGTGGGTGCTAGTGGCTGATGTTGGAACACTTTTCCTTGGAAGATTAGTCTATGCTTTAGTTATTGTTACTCTCGGGAGAAAGAGTTCTTGGTGTAAATGGGATTTACTTCTTCATATTTTTTATCAATAGCCAATTTGAGGGTGTTCTGCATAGTTAGAGGCCCGAAAGAATGGCTACCTTTAGATTATTCTTTTCTAGCTTGAGAATCTCAATGTAATTTAAGGCCTTGGCATATTCGCTCTTCAACTCCTAAGATATGAGAAATAATGGAACTATTTCACTTGAAAAGACAAATTTTGATCAGAGAAATTGAAAGATCTCGGGGAGGCCACATGGTCCTTGGCAGAGAACTTAGAGACTATAATGTCACTGACTCTTGGCGATACGTAGTGTGGATATGAATCGTCCATGAACTTTAGACTTACAAGATCAATAAATTTTGTAATCTACACTATATAAATTTTCTATTTAAGTTTATTGCCGGGACTTGTACTTCAAATATTTGAAATAGAGTTTCTATTTTAAGGAATGAAGTTATGTTTGATGGGTATTTATGATTTTCGGGGTTTAATACTGATGTTTTGATCAGGTCAAGTTGAGTTAACATCAGTGTTGAAATACAAAACAATTGATAATACACGCTGTAAAATTAACATGTTACATCGACAAGATAAGAGTCAGAAAAAGATAAAAGAAATAGTTTATTACGCTTATTTCCCGCCTTTTTTCCTTGAAGAAGACTTGCTTCTTGATTTCTCCTTCTTATCTTGGTTTTTATTTCTTCCAAATTTCTCATTTCTATTCCCTTTATCCCTTCCTCTTCTGTCATCAAAATCTCTGTCTCTGAATCCTCCCTTATTTCCTTTCTTTCCTTTATCCTTTCTATCATTATGGTGATGATCTCCACCTTTATTTTTCTTCTTCTTTTTATCTTTCTTCTTGTTTTTCCTCTGTTCTCTCTCTTCATCCTCAGAGTCATATATATACTCCTTCTTAGGCCTTCTATCTTTACTCTTGCTCCTGCTCTTACTCTTGGTTTTGTTTCTATTATGTGCTCTCTGAAGTTCCAATTCCTCTTCTTCAGAGTCCAAATCCGCTAGGAACTCTATCTGGTCCCTTGAGTGGGCCTTCAAAAAGGCTTCATAGTTCAAATCATCATCCTTCTCGTGGTCCTCTTCTTTCGTTACGCACTGAGTAAAAACATCATCTTGATATCTACCCTTCGTCTTTGGGATTTCAAACTTACAGACTATATGTCCAAGATCATGGCACCTGTAGCATCTTATCACGCCATATGCATCTCTCTTGTCCTTATAGGTATCTTTAAGGATTATCATGCCGCATTCAGCACTCTTATGCCCTCTTTTTCCACATCTATAACAGTTCTGGGATCTAGGAAGCACACATTCCCTAGCCCTGTGGCCCATCCCATAGCAATTGAAGCATACCATTTGTGGGCAATCCTCTGTAGAATGGACTCCCACGCAAAAAACGCATCTTTCCACAGCTTCTTCTGGACACCATCTTTCAAAATGTCCAGGTCTCTTACATCTTCTGCAGGTTTGAGTTGGGTTGGAGATGAAATATCTATTAGAAAATCCAAACTCGTTCTCTTGTTCATTGACCTGCTCGACTACATCAAGCTCTTCTTCAATGTTTTTCTTCTCTGGAGCTTCATTCTTTGCTAGGAAAGTATTGAGTTTCTCAACCATGTTCTTTTCTTGGGTTCGGAAGGGTTTGGACTGCCCGAGGACAATATACCTTTTTTCGCTATCGTCTAGTCTATTACTTAAAGGACGGAATTTATCATCCTCATCACCAGCCATGACAGCTATTGGTGAGGGATCAATGTAGAATAGAGATGAGGTTGTTTCGCCATCTTTTTTTTGTAATATCTCTGGTGGCATAATTTCAATTGTAATTAGAGGAAGATTCTGGCTTGAAGTCGTTGAAGTATCACTCTTGCGTTTTAAATTTCCTATGTCCTGAACTTCAAGGAGTTCGTCTTGAGTACTACCATTTCGGTTTAGGTTGTTAATGCTTGAATCTAAAGGATTTTTGTCAATAAAGAAATTAAGTGTGCTGCCATTTTGGCCTTGTTGGGAGCTATTTTGTCCATTCAGGCTTGAAGAATCACAGGATTTCAAGTTAAGATTATACGATTTCGGAAGGTTCATGAACCTGGGGTCAATATGACTCATGTCTCTACCATTTTGTTTCTTATTCATTTCTTTTCCTTTTTTCGTGCTTGTTCCCTCCTCAGAGATCTGGGAGCCTTTCTTGTCTAATCCCTTCTATATTCTTAATACTATGATTTTTTCTCTATACTCTAGCACTATCGCTTGAAAATTTAGGTTTAGAGTCCTCATCTTTAATGGAAGAGGTCTTTGTCAAGGGATCTTCATCACTGGAAGCGGTCTATTCATATTACAGATTTATATTATCAATATCTACTGTCTCTTGGACTTTGTCCTGAGTAATTCCATTTTGGTTTAAAGATTCTTTTTCAGATACTTTCATTTCCACGCTAGCAGACTTAGTGACTTGAATCTTGAGAAGTAAATTAGGGAAGGAGCTAGCTTACTTCTTCATCACTTGCTACCATGTCGTAGAAGTCATAGGAACTCATAGGCTTTGACATTTGAGAGCTTTGATCGATTAACTTATAAAATGGAATAAAATTAATCAACAGGATTGCTTTTGCTCAGAATCTCTAGATAGTCATCAGTTTTTAAATTTTTAGATTTAGGTCACTGAAGGATGGGGTCTGGGGTATTTGGGCCTAGTCTCAGAGAAAGGTATTTTTGAGGGTCAAAAATCATGAAGACGATCATATTGCTCAGAATTGGAAAAATAGACAGTATAAATACAATTTCTTAAAGAAAACATAAATAAGAGTAAATCCCTCACACATTTTATAATTCGAATTCATCAAAGAAGCCTGCACCTCCTTTCTCAGCCTTAAGTGCGAGGTCTTTTTCCTACAACATTAGTCTAATAAAACAAATTCTTTACTTTTTCGCTTTTATCTTTAACTCCAATCTTCATTCTCCTGGGCTTTCCTCCTATAGCATCATCATTATTGGATGGAGCCAAGCTGAACTTCTCCTCAGCCTTAGGTTTTCCGAAGATATCATCCACTTTCTTGTCAAACATATCATCGAGCTTCTTATCAAAGATGTCATCATTTTTCTTATTTACAGTAAAGTCAATAGGCTTATCGAAAGTAAGACTCTTCTCCGCAGTATTGGTCTTTGTCAGGGTGAAAGGCTCCTCCTTCTTGTTATTAGAGAAGAGATCGTCATCCCCTCCTCCTATATTGAATGCATTTATCTTCTTTGGCTTATTTCCAATTCTCACACTGGTTTCCTTGATGCTGAAATCAATTTTGTCAGTCTTTTCTTCCTTCTTAGGCTCGCCAAAGATATCATCAGTGTTTGTGACTCTATCTCTTGGCCCTCTTTTGGTCTGGGCCTTGGAGAAGGCTGAATCGAGATCATCAGGAGCAAAGAGACCTATATTCATGTTGGTAGGTTGATTATTAGCAGACTTGTTTTTAATGGTTGGTTCCTCAGTGGGATTGAAAAGCCCCACATTTTCAAAGTTATTTGCGGGCTTTTTCTCTGGTTCGCCGATTCTCTTGTTACTGAAATCTAGGTTATCCAGGTTGTCGAACTTGGCGAATGGGTCTATGATGTCCTTGCCCTTATTTTGGTTTATTGTGTTGTTGACGTTGTTGTCAGAAAGCTTCAAGCTTGTGGAAGCGTTGAAGAGGTCGTCGTTATTGCTGGTGTTATTGTCCTGTCTTCTTCTTCCTTTGTTCAGTCTGCTTACACCTCCAAGTTGAATGGACTCGTCAACAGGGATATCAGTTGTCAATTTGTAGTTATCTGACAATTTTTGATTTCCACTGAGTTGAAGAGGTTGATTATTGGTGTTATTGTTCAATCCAAGACCATCATTTCTCTTCTTGGGCTGGAATTCTTCACTCAATCTCAAGGGCTCATTATTCTGAGGCTCTGTAGGCTTCTTTCCAAAGGTATCAGGCAATGTCAGTGGCTCCTGCTTCTTATTGCCTATGGGATCAAAGACCTGCTCCTTAGGGTTATTTTGTGTTATCTCAGGCTTCTTATTTTCGTCAAGTTTCATAGAAGATTCCTCAGAGTGATCGGCTTTTCTGCCAAATGGCTTCTTGAACAGATTGGGCTTAGAGAAGGCTGGATTAACTTCTTCCTTGGGTTTCTCTTGTTCAACTTCCCTGGGTCGTTCCTTTTGGTCTGGAGTCTTCCTGCTGGTGAGTTTGCCAACTGAAGTATCTTCTTTTTCAGTGCGCTTTTCAGACTTGAAACCGAATTTGTTTTCTCTCTTTTCGACGGATGGAGAGCTCTCTCTATACTCTTTCTCACCGTGTTTGGGACTCTTTCTCTCAGCGAAGAGCTCTGTCTTTCTGATCAAGATCTTCTTCTGAGGGGCTTCTTCCTTCTTAAGCTTGGAGGGAGAGAAGAGAGGAAGCCCTTCATAGATATCCTTCTTAGCATCCTTGGCTAGGGGTGGCTTGGATGGCTTCTTCGCGTCCTTGTTCTTTGCGCTATTCAGTCCAATAATAGAAACATCTGAGGGAAGGTTGGTATTGGCTGCCTCTAAAGAAAGCTCAATTTTCCTAACAACCTCCCTGGTCAGTTTATCATTCTTGTCCTTAAGACCTTCTTTCTCAATGATCTCCTTAAGGGCTTGTTTTTGTTGTTCGATCATTTCTTCTAGCTTCTTGATGTGCTCTCTGTCTCTTTCTTGAGCGATCATTAACTCTTCCAGTTCTCTGAAGAGATAATTATCCATGTACTTTTGATTCTTGTTCTCTGTGTTTTTGACAGCTTCCTCCATGATGTCAACTTGCTTCTTTAGAGTGTTATATCTCTCTATTCTTTTGCTGTTGTCATTACCAAGCTTAAGGGCTTCAGCAATGGCGGTCAACTTCTCATATTTTTCTTTAACCCTCTCATAATCCTCAGTCTTCTTTTCTCTTTCTAATTCAAGTTTCTCATTCTTTTCTATTAATTTCTCTATCTTTCTCTTGAGAATTGCTAGCTCAGTTGCCTTGTCATTTGCCTCCTTGATTGTAGCAGGCATGCCATCATTCTCAATATCATGAAGATCTTTTCCTGAAGCAACAGACTGCAGATTTAACTTAAGGTTAGTCCTCTTGATTTGTTCAATCTTTTTCTGGGTCTCTGCAATCTTTTCCTCAAGATCGATAACATATTCGGGACTTTTAATAGTATTTAGTCTATTTTTGAGCTTTTGGTATTCCTCGTAGGTGGTCTCCAGGATCTTTTCGTTGTTGTTAAGCTCTCTGGAGATAATTTTGTGCTTTTCTTCGAGACTCTTGTACTTGAACTCCACATGCTTCTTGGGCGCTAAATTAGCTATAGAAGTATGCTCGACAACCTTGGACAGTTCAGAGTTGAGTTCCTTAAGATATTCTCTGATCTTCTCATTTTCTTTTTCTATTTCCTTTGCGTTTTGGAAATTTGGCTCAGCTTCAAGCAATGCTCTGTATTGCTCATCTTAAAGAATTATCCAAGAAAATCATATAATTTACAGTAGCCAAGCGAGGATGTTGAAATGGAGTTTTTATTGTAATCCTTTGAGACTGAATAACCCTTGTTTTTAGCAGCTGAGCCTTTTTTTGTGAAGTCAAACTCCAGGACTTCTCCCTTCTTATATTCAGTCTTATTCTTTTTAGGCGGTGTCTCTACTCAAGTAAGTATATGGAGTGGGATTTGTGTACTTTCTTGCTGACGGCCTCCATAGCTAACTGGAAAATCATCGTCAAAACGGCTTTCGTTTCTGCTATTTCCTCCTGACATAAGAAAGAAAATTAGAGTAATTTACTGCTGTTGGTGGTGTTGGTGATGGGTTTGAGGGCATATGTTTTCCTTGGTTTGGAGCTGCTGGCTAGAAAAGTTATTCTCTTGAAGAAATAGAAGTTACATATACTGCCTTGCTTCATTGGGGGATTTCTGTTCTCAGAATTTCTGCCATTCTGTCGAAGGTTAGAAAAATGTAGTTCAGATTATACTCCATAGCCATAATTATTGTAATTGTTTTTTGAATTGATTATTCCTTTGTTAGTCTTTTTAATATCACGCATATCTGGACTGGCACTATAGGAATCATTATACATAAGGAGTGGGAGAGTTACTCTATTTCCTCTTCGACTTGCTCAAAGTCTTCTTGATAATCCTCTTCCATTTCGATGAACAAATATGTTAGTTTTAATTTAGTTAGATTTGAAACTCCAAAATAATAACTTCAATGTTTGAAGAAAGCTTCCATTCTGATCATCGGCCGAGCCCCCTCTCAACTTTAATAGCCTTCTACTAACCCAAATGATTCACAAAGAATGTTCGTTGCTTCGAATCGATTAAGTTTCTAGAAAAATGAAGAGATCTTAGCCTCAAAATTCGCCAGAATCGCATTGACCGTAGAATGACTAATTTGAGCTCAGAGACACTAGTAAAAGACTAATTGGACTCAATGGGAGTCAGCTAAGTTATCGAAATTCTTTTGAAACAATAATTTTTTATGAGAGAATTTATAAAAGAAATGCGCACAGTTAAGATTGAGAAAGTACAAGATTTTGGATTGTTACAGCTAAGCAATGTGAGATGTTTTGTTGAGAATAGACAGAGTGATATTTTATTAATGTTTTAAACTGTTTACAATACAAATAAAATCTTAGACTCTTGTAAGATGGAACCTAAAAATCTAATAAAGAAGCCCTTGATATCTAAGCCGAAAAAGAAACGTAGTGGATTTTTCTCTTTTCTCTGTTGCCAACCTGCAGGTAGGTATTCTGATGACGAAAGCAACACAAATTCTGTAATTCGTCCATCATCTACCTTAGATAGCAGCAATTCTCACTATAAATCCACTCTAAGCAGTTTGACAGACAGCAAACAATCTCGTATTAATGCAGGCAATTCTGCTCGAGGAAAATCTCGTTCAAAATATGGAAAAATCAAGCCAGCATATCCAGTAGATGAAGTATTTATATTAGGCACTAAGGACAAGATTGTTGCTAAGATAACCAAGGTCAAAGTCCTAAAACCATCAACTAAGAACAGCTCATATGCAAAGTCAAAGCAAAATCCCTTAAAACCCGATGCGAAGACCAATAGTCCTGTTAAATGGACTGAGAGTATAAAGGAAGCTTTAGAATATAAAAAAGAAATATTCTCTCAATATGAAAAGGGTATAAAGGCTGAACAATGGGAAGAGATTACTCCCGAACCCATTGCTAAGCATATCGCAGAGAGGCTGGCCTGCGATATCATGATTGACGCACTTTGCGGATATGGCGGTAACACAATTCAGGTACAAATTCTAGAGTTTTTCTTATAGAATAGTTCGCAAAGTACTGTAATTTTGTAATTGCCATTGACGTTGATGCATCAAGGACTTACTATGCTAAGCACAATGCTCAGGTCTATCAAGTGGGTGAGAAAATTGACTTTCTTACTTCCGATTTTCTTAAATTGAAATTGTCTGGAGATGTCGTCTTTTTGTCTCCCAATGTCGTTGAGAGAAAGCAAAATGAGAAATTCTCGTTATATAAACATCTGCAGCCTGACCTCAGGATGCTGATAGCAAAGTCCCTCGAAATCAGTCACTGTATATCTATAAAACTTCCTGCAGATACTGACCTGGAAGATATGGCTGAATTTTTCAACTCATCTCTCGAATACTATGAATTGTAAAGGTTTCAGTTTTCTTCTTAATTTCTTAGATATTCGAAGAGATTCTGCATAGAAATTGAGAAAATTTTCAATAGTGAAGACGAAGTTGAGTGCGTAGTTGTCTACTTCGGTGATTGTAGCTCAGTACATATTTGCGTTATCCACATTAATTTCTTAGATCACTGCCGATCAAGAGTATCAAGCTATTTATGACTATTTAGCTAAGAACGAACCTCCTGAATGGAAACTTAATAACACTTTTTCTTTTGTCTGTCGTATTATCGAGAAAGTGGGAATAAGAAAGTCATTCAAATTTCTTTCTGAGCTGGAGGACACTTCTTCAACAGACTCTAAACTACCCATAAAGTCTCTATTTGACAGCTTCCTTGAAAAATTAATTAATGAAAATATATTCACAGAGGATGGAATAGAGAAAATAAGGGATATTGAATCCAAGAGGCGTGCCACCTGGGGCAAGATGAGTCCCGGACATTCATTTCCAAGTTCATTAACTGCTGCCTTTAGGCCTTCGCCTTTAACAAAAGAACTAAAGGACAATGAGAAAAAAGAAGCGGATAATGAAGACAAACCTAACACATTGATCAAGAAGAAGAGTTACGATAGTAGCTCAGGCTCTCCTTTTGAATTTGGCAAGAAGGAGGGAAAGAGATTATATCTAAAGGAGGACGATAGTTCTCCAAATGCATCTGTATCAGGGAAGACCCTTAGAAGAACTACACAGAATACTCCTTTCGGGGGAACAATAAAGAACTCCTATGAAGTTAGTGAGTTAGCTGTGTCTTCCTATTCTGTGGAGTCTGGTTATTTGGATGAAGACCCTCTTGAAGAGGGCTTGGATACCACTTCTGGCAATAACAAGGAAATGAGACGATCAACGAGTGATACTAATTTGTTTGGGCTGGAAGGTAGATCTCATAGGAATAATAGTTCAGTATTATCTATTACGCTGAAGGCTAAGGAAAGAGATGTGAATCAATTAATTTCTGAGATTTCGAGTATAGAGAACAAAATGGTAACAAGGGCAAGACGGTTAAAGAGACTAAGTACAAATAATACTACGTCTTCGGATGAGACGACCCCTGTAAATAGAAAGAATAAAATCTTTAGATCTGTAAATCCGATCTCTGAAGAGGCTTATACTACTATTCCCAATAAAGACAAGAAATCCTTTAAACTTGAGTATGAAGGAGATGAGTTTTAATACTTTCACTACATAACAGTAACTATTAATATTAATAGTATCTGTGCTATAATTAAGGACTTACTTCCCCACCCTAAATCTTTTTCTCCCATATGAGTAATTTTCATGAGTCTTTTTGTTTATGGTTCCACAATAAAAGGTAAATCATAATCAGAGCTTACTCTGTGCAGTGCAATTTACATTAGATAATATAATTTATTTGGCTGAATAATGTCAAAGAAGTCCTTCTCTAAGCAAGTTGTCGAAGCTATCAAGCCCACCCCTTCCCTCCTCGACAATCCTCAAATCTGGCATGACATTATTGGTTTCAATTTCTTAACCGAGCCTGATGACAAAATGGATAATGATAATAAATATCGCTTAGAGATTCTCAGAAAAAACAGCTCCCCAGCTCGGCACCCATCCAGATTCCCACTTAGGAAGACTGACTTTTTCAAAATGCCCGTCGTCCGGCAGAAAAACTCACCAACCAAAAGAGAACTTACCAATAATTTTGAATCCAATATCATTGAAAAGAACAAGAAAGAAGCCCCAAAACTCCAACAAAAACCTCCTCTTCCCCGAAGGCCATCTCCTGTTAAGCCTAACGACACTAATACATTCCGAATTTCAGGTTTACAGAAAAACCATAATCCTAACATTCATGATCAGCTACCGAATATGGAAAGACTACGCTCTAAGTCACCTATCGAACTCAATATGCTTGCAAAACCACGAGCCTTATCCGTTATAAGAGGAAGTAGCAAAGTAGAAGTTAGGTCAGAGGTTCCACCCAAGCTTCCTCTAATAGATAGGGCTAAGAGTATAAAGAGATATCGTCAAGATTTGGCCAGTACGAAGGACCAGTCGACTGAGAGGGTGACTATTCTAACTACTGAAATGGAAGGTGACACCGATTTTTCACTTATTCGGGAAATCAAGTCTGGGGCATTTGTAGACTATCAGCCGCCAAAGACAAGCCTAACAATCGAATATGACGAGGAACAAACGAAAAAGTTTGCCAGGCTGCAACTTCTGAGAAAAATTGAAGGAAGTAAGATTAGAGCCTACACAAAAATTCCTAAGATAAAAAGAGTTGTCCAAACTGAGCCTGACACTGAAGATAGCCAGCCTTATCTTGACCTAAGATCTCGCTTTGAGTCCATGTTACCTCAGAACATCAGTATAACTGACAGTTTTGCCGTTCCCTCAGAGGAAAATAGACATCACAAGCAATTAAGAAGAGAGGCAGAGAACAGAGAAATGAGTTGTTGCACTGGAGAGGATAAAGTGATTCTAGAGAAATCAGAGTCTGGATACCAAATTCAGGCTGAAAATGTCCTTGATACACATCTTCCAGGAAAAGGGGATCACACGCCGCACTTTCAATCACGTGCCAAAATATTTGGACCGCAGATTCTAATAACGGATCCCATTATGAACCCGATCAAAAAACATAGAAGGTTAACAGTGAATGACCTTCACTTGTCAGGAACCTTCCTTAGGGGCCATCTGAAGCCTAAGGAGGAGGGAAAAAGTAGACCACAAGTTCTGAGAAAGAAATCTTCTAGGGATAATTTCAGAGATTGGGAGGAGTTTATGCAGAACCCTTTAGATGTGAGTTTTTCGGGATCTTTTGGAAGAAATTAAAAGTTCTTCTGGATACATGGTGTGATAAAATATCTACTTGGTGTTTTTTTTAAAAATCTATTTAACAGGTATTTCTTGTATTGAAAAGTAATTTCTGGTTGTATGGTATTCCTACTGTAAAAAATGAGTGATATTCCTTAAATATCAAACAGGTTTTCTGCAACCTCTACGATCATCATCACTAATCAAATAATTATGAAAATATGTGGAATATCCATAAATTATACTTTTTGGAAGGATTCAATATCAACAGATTGGACTTCGTCTTCCCAAGCAAGGATCTTGTCGAAGAGATCATCAGTGGAGATCTTATCATCTTCAATGGTGGCACCGATTTGTAATTTGAACATACCGAAGGCAACGGGGATCTTCTTGTATTCGGTTCTCCATTGAAGACCGTCCATTTCGATGGTGAAGATCTTCTTGGCCAAGGCATCGAGGTCTTGATCTTGTTCGAAGACCTTGACATCGAAGATAACGATGGATTTGGCAATGACTTCCTTCTTCTTCTTGCCTTCATCCTTCTTAGCAGCCTTGAGCTTTTCAAGCTTGGCCTTTTCTTCCTCATCATCATCGTCTCCAAAGAGATCGACGTCGTCTCCGCCCTTCTTTTCGTCCTTCTTCTCTTCCTTCTTTCCTCCTTTCTTTTCAATCCAGGATCTCAAGACGGGTTCGGCGAAAAGTTTGTTGTTGACGTACCAGTAATAGAAGTTAGGGTATTTATCTTTATTGGGGGCGTTTTGACCAAGAGCCAAAAGGATTTCAGCATCGTGGGCATCGGGAAGAGCTCCTCCAGAGAGGTAAGCATTGTTAGCAAGGTGAGTTTCGATTTCAGCCAACTTGGTTTCGTTCTCAATGGAAAACTTACTCATTCTTCAAGATATGCGAGACAAAGATTCTTAAATTAATTTTTAATTACATCATTTGGATTCAGAGCTAATTTGTATGAATCAGGCGTGAATTAAGGCCTCATAGATTTTCAGTCAATCCCATAGTCTTTTAAGTCTTAGGTTCAGTTACTCGATCCGCGACCATCTCTCTTCTCAAAGGCAACTTTCGAATAGCCATATGTCTTCAACTCATCTCTAGGGTTCAAATATCTCTAGAATGTTCTGAATGGAACTTTAAGAAATCCGTCCTCGCAACTTCGTAAATTCTTTAATAGATATAGAAACAGAATGGGTATGGGAAAGACAAAACACACACAAAAACATACCTCTAGATCATAGAACTG